>ERZ859980.394-NODE-394-length-29051-cov-2.160539_pt1 | contig 29051 bp, 37 predicted proteins | sample MGYA00509984_ERZ859980 | MGnify/ENA primary metagenome ERZ859980 (study PRJEB30046, sample SAMN00715173) | human gut metagenome | study: EMG produced TPA metagenomics assembly of the A metagenome-wide association study of gut microbiota in type 2... | reverse complement strand
GAAGGAGAACTTTCCTACTATATAAAAAAGGCACTCCCTAATTTGAGAGTACCTCTTTGTGTCAGCTTAATTAGAACATTCCACTTAAACCAAATGCAAATTCCTTTGCATTTTCTGCTTTAGGAAATATTAATTCACATTTTATGCTTATCATACCTTCTTTAATATTTCTGATTATTGTTGGTGAATATTGTTCATTTGGGATTGCCTTATATTTTTCCTGTGCACTATCAATAATTTTCACAAGTATCAAAACGGCTTGAATTTCTTCCAGCACTTGTTTTGCCGTAATTTCTATATCCAAAAGTGGAGCTGGATATAAAGATTTTGCACAAATTCTCATTAAGCTTTCATCCTTATGCAATAAAACTTTAAATATTATATCACTAATTAACATAAATGTAAATATTTTACTTTATTTTTTCAAAGTTTTCTATTATATTATCGATGCCAATAATATCTTGCTTCTTTTCTTTCATATTTTTTACAGATATATTATTTTGAGCTAATTCATCTTCGCCTAAAATGAATACATATGGTATATTTTCTTCATTGGCATATTCTAATGATTTTCTCATTTTTCTTGTTTTCATTTCAACTTCAACTCTATATCCTGCTTTTCTCATTATTTCTGCTATTTTTAAACATTGAATTTGTGTTCCCATTGGTATTATAAATATATCTGTTAAGGCATTTTCAGTAAATTCTTCTCTATTTTTCAATATTTCATATATAACATTTAATCCAAAACTTATTCCAACTGCTGGATATTCTTTTCCATCATTTATGAAGTCTGTTATCATTTTATCATAACGACCTCCTCCACCAATACTTGATTTTATACTTCCATCTGTTACATATACTTCAAATACTGTTCCTGTATAATATTCTTGTCCTCTTGCTAATGATGGTGAAAATTGTACATATTTTGTTAGTTCAAGCTCATTTATATATTGTTTCAATGTTTCTAATTCTTGAATTCCTTGTGTTAAAACATCATTTTTGTTTTCTAATTTTATTAGTTCTTCAATATTCATTTGTAGATATGAATATAATTTTTCAATTTGTTCTTCATTTAATCCAATTTTTAAGAATTCCTTTTGTAGTTCTTCTTTTGTTAATTTTTCAAATTTATCAATTATTGTTATTGTATCTGTAATTAATTCTTCAGATATACCTGCTTCAATTATTATCCCTGATAAAAATTTTCTATTATTATATTTTATTACAACATCTATTCCAAGTTTGCTATATGCTTCTACATATAATGCAATAAATTCTGCTTCTACTAATTGTCCTTCTATTCCAACACTATCTACATCACATTGTATAAATTCTCTATCTCTACCTAACTTTACAGGCCCATTTCTAAATACTTCTCCTATTTCATATCTTTTGAATGGAAGTTTTGTATTCTGATTTATTGCTATATATTTTGCAAATGGTACTGTTAAATCATATCTTAATGCTAAATTTCTGTTTCCCTGATCAGATACTTTATATACTTCTTTTAATATATCATTTTCTTCATCATATTTTAATGCTAATAAATCATAGTAACATAATAATGGTGTTTGTAACGGCTTAAATCCATATTTTTCAAATACACATTTTAGTGTATCTGATATATAATTTCTTATATATTGTTCTCTTGGTGAATAATCCGTAGTTCCTTTTACATTTCTTAATTCGATTTCTTTCATATTTATTTTATTCTCCTTTATTATTTCTCATTTTTAACATTTCTATTTTAACATAAAATTATATATTTTTCCATAGTTTTTTAATAAAAATGGCCCAATCTTCTAATTTCAGAAAATTGGGTCACTTTATAATCAACAATTACTAACTTCGAACATCAATTTACACAATATTTCCTCGAACTTGCTTTCACAATCAAATTGACTAATAAATTCCATACACTCCTTACTTGATCTACTACCTCTGAAATAAATAACCAGCCAATTAAGTACCAGCCTTGCATACACTGCCTGAGATCTTCTTTGTTCCACATAAATGGAATTCATCCGTTTTACCGCAATTTCTACAATATGTTTCTCGTTAATATGATCATATTTAGAAAATGCCTTATTGATAGCACAAATAACTTCTAGGACAATTGATGTTTCAATTTCAATTGATGGTTTAATTGCTTGCACACCATCCCAACAATCATAATATCTATTTACAAATGATCCTTTGTTGTATAATGATCTTTTTAACTGTGCTGGGAGCTTTACATTTTGCAAGTCTATGCTAGGCATATTGTTAAAATATGTCTTAAATTGATCTTCATTTTTCTTAAGAAAAATTTTGGCTTTTTCTCTAAATGTTTTTTCTTCATCACTTTCTTCTTCTAGAGGATACACCTCTAAGAATGTTTCATTCCATAACTCATCAATTAATTCATACATATCCTTTCTAGCTTTATTGTTGACAATTGCCTCTTTAATTAAAGCCTTAGCAAGGCTATTGAGGCGTTCCGTATTTTCCGAGGGCAATTCTAATGTTTCTACCTTTGGTTGCATAGATGCTGTTTTTCTTTTCATGTCAAAACCTCCTATTATTGCCTCTGCAAATACTTGCAAAGAATTTTCTTGGTACATTATATCATCATACTAATAATATGTCAACTTCAAATATTATTTAATAACTTTCTCTGCATAACTATTATTTACAATTTTTTCATAAGGAGCTTTTTGAGTTAATTCTCCTGCCATTGTCATAATTTCTTGTAATTTATCAAATGCTTCTTCTTTTAGAATAGGATTCTCTTTCCAAGCTTCAATATCTTTATATGTTTGAACAGATTTTGTTAAAGATTCTAATGTTGTATCTGGAAAATAATTTTGTATCTTTTCTGCAATTTCTTGTGCTGTATGTTCTTTAACATATTGTTCTCCTTTATAAATAGCTTTTGTAAATCCTTCTATTATATCTGAATTTTGAGCAATATAGCTTTTTTTAGCACAATATGCTGTATATGGTACTTCGCCAGCTGCTTCTCCAACAGATGCAACAATGTATCCTTTTCCTGCATCTTGTGTCATTGAGGCTGTTGGTTCAAATAATGTTACATATTCTGCATTTCCTCCTGTAAATGCTCCTGCCATTAAGTCAAATTTTATACTATCATCTAAATTTACATCTGTTTGTGGATTTATTCCATTTTTCTTTAAAACATATTCAAATGTCATATATGGAACTCCACCCTTACGTCCTGGTATTATTGTTTTTCCTATTAAATCTGTCCATTTGAAATTATCTGTTTTTTCTTTACTTACTAATAATGATCCATCTTTTTGAGTTAATTGTGCAAATACTTCTACATAATCTTCTTTTCCCTCATTATAAACATATATTGCCGCTTCTGGTCCACATAATCCAATATCACTTTGACCAGCCAAAATTGCTGTCATTACTTTATCTGCCCCTTGACCTGTTGTTATTTCTAACTTTAAGCCTTGTTCTTCAAAATATCCATTTTCTATTGCAACATATTGAGGTGCATAAAATACTGATCTTGTTACTTCATTCAATTGTATTGTTTTTAAGTTTGAATCACTATTATCTTTTTCTTTTAATAATCCTACTGAAAACACTAATGCTACAATTATACTAGCTATAAAAATATACATAATTGTTCTTTTCATGCCTAATCTAATTCCTTTCCTAATTATACTTAATCACCAATTTTTCTATAATAACTATACTTTCATACATCAATGCTGCAAGAAAAGCAAGAATAATTACACTTGTCATAACTAAATCCAATTGAAATACCTGCCCTCCATATACAATTAAATATCCAAGACCACCTTTTGAAACTAAAAATTCTCCTGAAATTACTCCAACAAGTGTTAGACCTATATTTACTTTTAAAGTATTAAAAAATGTTGGAATATTTGATGGTATAACTATCTTAGTTAATATCTGTAATTTATTAGCATTAAATGTTTGGGCCATTTTAATTTTTTCTTTATCTGTTGCAATAAATCCATTCAATAATTCCAAGACTGTTACAATTAATGAAATTGATACTCCGAACTGTTATTATTGCCGACATTCCTGCACCTACCCAAATTATAATTACAGGACCTAATGCAATTTTAGGTAAACTATTTAATACAACTAAAAATGGTTCTGATACTTTTGATATAAATGGTGACCACCATAAAATTATTGCAATAATAAATCCTAATATTACTCCTATTGAAAATCCTAGCAATGTTTCTATTATTGTTATTTTTAAGTGTTCTAATAAATTATTTGACGTTAAATTTAAGAATGTTTTTAATATTCTTGATGGTTGACTCATTATGAAACTATCTATTTTTCCTTTATTTGCAAGAATTTCCCAAATGGCTATAAAAGCAATTATTATAGTTATTTGTGTGAATAAAATTTCTAATTTTCTTATTTTAATTTTTCTTATGTATTTCTTTCTATCTTTAGAAATATTTTCATTGTTATTTTTCTGTTTCATATCTTTTGCTCACCTCTTATATTTTGTTATTTTTTTCTTTTGTTTCTTTCTCATTTAATTCGCTCCACATCATATCAAAATATTTACTGAATTTTGGGCTTTGTCTGCAATTCAATGGTGTTCTATTTTTTATTTCAAAATCTATTTCATGTACTGCTTTTATTTTTGCTGGTCTATGTGTTAATACTATTATTTTGTCAGACATAGCAATAGCTTCTGAAATATCATGTGTTACCATTAATGCTGTAATACCTTCATTTTTCAATATTTTATAAATATCTTCTGTAACCATCAATCTTGTTTGATAATCTAATGCTGAAAATGCTTCATCTAACAATAGAATCTTTGGTTTAATTGCAAGGGTTCTTATTAATGCTACTCTTTGCCTCATTCCACCTGATAATTGGTTTGGATATTTATCTTTGAACTCATATAATCCATATTTTTTCAGTAACTCAATTGCATATTTTTTATTTTCTGGCGTATTACTTCTTTGAATTTCTAATCCTAAAAATACATTATTTAATACAGTTCTCCATTCTAACAAATTGTCTTTTTGAAGCATATATCCTATTTTCCCATTTATATATGTAGTTCCTGATGTTTTATTTTCTAGTCCTGCTATTATTGATAACAATGTTGATTTTCCACATCCACTTGGTCCAATTATACTTACATATTCACCTTCCTCTATTTTAAAATTTATATCTTTTAGTGCTTCTATTTCTCCATTTTTAGCTTGATAGGTTTTACATATATTTTTTACTTCTAATATATTTTTCATATTAACCCTCCTTGTGCATTTTATGTTGATAAATTATTTAAAGTTACAAAATTTGAAAAAAGTATGACTCTTTTCTCAAAAAAATAAAGTCGTAAAAAGCATTTTCGCTTTCTACAACTTTCATTAAATTACATATTAATAAAGTTCTATTTCAATTTTTTAATGTCTTCACTCATTATTTCTAAATAATCTTTTTCAGCTTGTGTTAAATGATTTCTCATATATTTGTCATATTCTTCATGAGCTTTTGCTAATGCTTTTTCATGTGATATTGTTCCTGCTCCTTCTAATATATCTTTATGCGTCATTGTTAAAAATCCATTTAATTCATTTACCCATTCTTTCATTGTCATAGCATGCATATTTAAAGCATTAATCTCTGCAACATCTAAATATGCTGATACCATTCTATTCAATAAATTCAATTCTTTTTCATTCAAATAATTTTTGGCAATTTCTGTTTCTGCTCTTGTAGGCATACTTCCTTTAAAATTTGTTAACCCGATATTTTCTTTCTCACTATCAACTCTATTAAATATTACTTCTGCTGCTGTATTACCATGAACAGCATAATGCATTTTGTTTTGAACTGTTCTGAAAAATTCTCTCGTTTGTTCATTTTTGGCATCATAATCTACACTAGTAGCGTAAATATCTAATATTTTTCTCCAAAATACTTTTTCAGATGAACGAATATCTCTAATTTTTTCTAAAACCTCTTCAAAATATGGTCCTCCCCCATTGTTCTTGAATCTTTCAACATTAAGATTATATCCTTTTATTAAATATTCTTTTATCAATTTATTAGCCCATATCCTAAATTGCGTACCTCGAATCGATTTTACTCTATATCCTACTGATATAATTAAATCTAAATTATAAAATTTCGTTTTATAATTTTTTCCATCTTTAGCAGTTGTCAAGGAATGCTTGACAACTGAATTTTCTTCTAATTCTTTTTCTTCAAATATATTCTTTATATGTAGACTTATATTTTGTTTCGTAGTATCAAATAATTCAGCCATTGAATTTTGTGTAAGCCACACATTTTCATCTTCTAATCTTACTTCAATATCAACTTGTCCATCATCTGTTGTATAAATTATAAAATTATTTTTCTCATTTAATTTATTATCCATTATATCAACTCCTTTCAAAACTTATTTTCTTTATCTATCTTCCATCCTTTAGCACAATCCATGTTGCAAATACTATTCCATAAAACATAATTATTGCCAATATAATTGAAACTATTAATGCAATTATTACTTTAATAATTAGTTTAGTACTAAAAAATGTTTGTTCCTTCATATTCTCATCACATTTTTGTTTTCTTTTATTTTTTATTTCACAAATAATTATTATAACTAATTGTATAAGAAATGAGAAAACAAAACTATATAATGCATATAAAAATAATGTCATTATTTGCTCTCCCTTCTTACACTTCTTACTATAAACTCAATAACCTCATCTTCATTATAATCTTTTTGATTTTTATTTTTGTCTTCTTCTGTTAAATCTACAAAATACTTATTACACTCTGGCATTATTGATATTGAATCTAATGGATATCCTGGATTTCTTTTTTCACAAGGTTTATCTATAAAATAAAAATGCCCTTTACTCCAACTATATTCATTTGTTTCTTTTCCATCATATATTACCATTCCATATACCCATTTAGCAGTTAATTTTCCACCATATTCATTTACTAGTTTGCTATAATATTCAATCATTTCTTCATCATTTAATTCTTTTCCATTTATTCTTCTTACATGTGTTCCGGGCTGTTTTTCATCTGGTAATCCTTCAATATATAAATTGTTGTCCATTCCTATACTTATAATTTTAGTTTTATCATAATATGTTTTGGCTTTTATATAAGCATTTTCTATTGCATTTTTTCCTGTTTCTTCTGGTTTCAAATTTATTCCTAAATCTTTAATTGTTAATATTTCTATATCTTTTTCCTTTAGTTTGTCCACATATTTTTTTATTTTTGCAGGATTTGTTGTTGCAAATAATACTTTCATTTTTCATTCCTCCTAAATTCAATATAATTATATAACTTTTTAATTATTAAATCTTAATAAATATCCATCTGGATCTTGAATTAAAAACTCTTTGTCATAAGAAATTTTATCATCAATTCTATATTCATGAATTTCTAAATCTAAAAAGAACTTAATATTTTTTTCTTTTAATATTTCATACATTTTTTCTATATTTGAAACTGTCATACTTAAATTAATTCCTCTTCCATATGGATGTTCCAATTTTCCAGTATTCCAATTGTCATTATTTTCTTCTATCATTATCTGATTTCCTTCTAATTGTAAAAAGCAAAATTTGTTTTCTTTTCTTTCATATCTTATTTTAAATCCTAAATCCAAATAGAATTTCTTACTTATATCTATATTTGACACACTTAATTCTGGAATTAAGCTATTATATACAATTTCTTTGTCAGTCATCTCAAATTCTCCTCTTTATCTTGATTTTTTTATTTTAGCATATATTTTTTATAAATACAATAAAAAGTCCTAAATGATATTCAATATGAATATTATTTAGGACTTTTAAGTTATTCTTGCATCAATTCTTTATATAACTGTTGTACTTTTTATGCATCTACTTAAAGTATTTTTCATAGCATATTCCGAAACTGCCATAAAGTTTTCGTCATACGGATACTTTTCCTGACCAAATTTAAGCCACATACCAGACCATGTTTTTTCAGACTCTAATAATGCTTTTACATGAGAATTAGCTGCTGTCTCATTATCCTCTTGATCGTTCAAGTCAACACAACCTTCTTCATCATACAATTTGCATTGTAAATCACATTCTAACTTATCACACATATACGCAAATTTTGCTTCTGCTGTTTTATGTGCATCAAATTCAAGAAAAATTCTTTCAATCTGTTCTCCATCAATTAATCCACTCAAAATTTTGTGAACAGCTTCATGCTCAATTCTTTCTTTTTCTTCTCTTGAAATTTGAAATTGGGTTAAATCTCCAATAACTGTTTCTCCCAACTCATGAATTGCCAACATAAAAATTACTTTTTGCATATCAATATCATACTGATATTCTGATTTCATTGCAATTGCAAGCATTTGAACGCCATAAATATGTTCTGCTACACTTTCAATCCTTTCTCTTTTTACTTTCCAATCTTTCCATCCAGTTCTAATTACATTTTTTAGCTTATTACATACAACATAATAATTCAAAACATTTTGCTCTTTGCACATAACTTTTACCTCCTAAATTTCATTGGTATATTAATTATAAATATGGCAACTTGCCATAAACCTTGTTATTATATCATAAATATTATTTTACTACAATATTTCATAAAAAAATAGAAATAGTATTCATACTATTTCTATCCGAATATTATTTACATTTTTCTTCAATCAAATCTGCAATTTCTTTTGCTCTTTGTTCAATCACTTTTATATCTTTACCTTCAATCATAACTCTAACTAATGGCTCTGTTCCTGATGGACGAATTAGTACTCTACCATTACCAGAAAATTCTTTTTCAACTTTTTCTATTGCTGATTTTATTTCTGAATTTTTTTCATAATCATATTTTTTATTTGAATCTACTTTGGCATTTATTAATACTTGTGGATATTTTTGTACTAAATCACCTAATTCAGATGATTTTTTTCCACTTTCTAATAATGCTTGTATTAACATCAAAGATGTTAATATTCCATCACCTGTTGGATTATAATCTAATAATATAACATGCCCAGATTGTTCTCCACCTAAATTATATCCATTTTTTAGCATTTCTTCTAATACATATCTATCCCCAACTTTTGTTTGAACAAAATTTAATTTATTAGCTTCTGCATATTTATTTAAACCTAAATTACTCATTACTGTTGCTACTATAGTATCTTTTGCAAGTTTTCCTTGAGGTTTTAAATAATTTGCTATTATAGCTAAAATTTTATCTCCATCTAATTCTTCACCATTTTCATCAACAGCTAAACATCTATCCCCATCACCATCATAAGCAATTCCTAAACTCATTTTATTTTTTACTACATATTCTTTTAACATTTCTAAATGTGTTGAACCACATTTATCATTAATATTAATTCCATCTGGATGATTATTTATAATAACATGATTTATTCCGAGTGTTTTAAATACTTTATCTGCAACTTGATATGTTGCTCCATTAGCTGTATCTATAACAACTTTAAAATCTGGTCTATTATATTTTTCTATATTATCATCAAAATGTTTTCTAAAGAAATATACATATTCATCTAATAAATCTGTTCTAACTTCTGAAACTCCTATTTTATCTTTTACTGCAGTTAATTCATCAAGTTTTCCTGATTCCATTACTTCTTCTATTTCTTCTTCTAATTCATCTGGAATTTTCATTCCTTTATTACTAAAATATTTAATTCCATTAAATTCAAATGTATTGTGTGATGCTGAAATTACAACACTTGCATCTGCATTCAATTTTCTTGTCAAATATGCAACTGTGGTGTTGGCATTACTCCTAATAATTTTACATTCGCACCATAACTTAAAAATCCTGCAACCATAGCACTTTCTATCAATGTTCCAGATAATCTTGTATCTCTCCCTATTAATATTGTAGGTGCTTTATCTGTATGTTTTGATAAAACATATGCTCCTGCTTTTGCAACTTTGTATACTAATTCAGGTGAAAGTTCAGTATTAGCAATTCTACGAATTCCATCTGTTCCAAAATATTTTCTCATTACAATCATTTCCTTTCTTTCATCAGTACAATTTCTTTAAATATCTAATTCATTTCTTAAATTATAATATCCTGTCATTATGTTTATATCTTGAAAAAATAATTTTCCATCTTTTGTTGACCAGTATTTAGAATTACTTTCTAAGTATTTTTTTGTATTAGATATAATTGTTAAATTATCATATAATTTATCTTTACTTTTTTCTACTTTTTGTTCTATTTTTTCATATTGATTTTTCATTAAATCTGATAACATTATAGTTTTGTAAATTTCAATATAATATTCTTTGTTTGAAGAAAATTTTTGTGCATTTATTGCTTCAATTATATTTTCTTCTTTAATCATGTCTTTACATTTTTCTAAATTTTCTTTTCCTTTTTGTTTATCTTCTTCTATTAAATTATCAACATTCTTAAAAGCTTTATCTTCAACATTAGATGCTGAAAATACTTTATCTGCATCTAATGCTGAATTTAATTGTTCTATTTCTAAATATGTATTCTTTATATTGGTTAAATATTCTTTTATTGTTTTTTCTACAATTGCATAGTTTTTATTTGTTTTTATTTCATTATCTATTTCATCATTTATTAAATCTTGTTGTAATAATTTATTTGCTTCTTCTGTTAATTGTTTTAATTCTTGCTGTTGAAATTTATTATACATAAATATTCCACTAATTACTGCTAATATTAATACAATTATTATTATCATTATAATTATAGATTTTTTATTTTTCATTTTTTTCTTTCATATAATATTAATAAACTATTATATAAATTTTTCCTTTCACTATATATTAAAATTCAACTTTTTCACTTATCCATTTTTCTAATTCATCTATATTTACTCTTACTTGTTCCATTGTATCTCTGTCTCTGATTGTTACTGAATTATCATTTAATGTATCAAAGTCAACAGTTACACAATATGGTGTTCCTATTTCATCTTCTCTTCTATATCGTTTTCCTATTGAGCCCGCTTCATCATATTCACACATAAATTTCTTTGATAATTGTTCATAAACTTCTTGAGCTTTGTCTGATAATTTCTTTGATAATGGTAATACTGCTACTTTATATGGTGCTAATGCAGGATGTAAGTGTAACACAACTCTTGTATCTCCTTCAGTAATTTCTTCTTCATCATAAGCATTACATAAAAATGCTAATGCAACTCTGTCTGCTCCAAGTGATGGTTCAATACAATATGGTATGTATTTTTCATTTGTTTCTGGATCTAAATATGTAAAATCTTGATTTGATTGTCTTGCATGATTTGATAAATCATAATCTGTTCTATCAGCAATTCCCCATAGCTCTCCCCATCCGAATGGAAATGCATATTCTATATCTGTTGTTGCTTTACTATAAAATACCAATTCTTCTGGACTATGATCTCTTAAACGTATATTTTCTTCTTTCATTCCTAATGATATTAACCAATTTTCACAGAATTTTTTCCAATATTCATGCCACTCTAAATCTGTTCCTGGTTTACAAAAAAATTCAAGTTCCATTTGTTCAAATTCTCTTGTTCTAAAAGTAAAGTTTCCTGGTGTTATTTCATTCCTAAATGCTTTACCAATTTGTGCAATTCCCATTGGTAGTTTTCTTCTTGTTGTTCTCATTACATTTTTGAAGTTTACAAATATTCCTTGTGCTGTTTCTGGTCTTAGATAGATTTCTGCTTTTGCATCTTCTGTTACACCTTGAAATGTTTTGAACATTAAGTTAAATTTACGAATTGATGTAAAATTGTGTTTTCCACAGTTTGGACAACAAATATTGTTATCATCTAGAATTTTATCATTTCTTCGTCTGTCATTCCATCTGCAATCATATCTTTTCCTTGTTCATGTGCCCATTCTTCTATTAATTTGTCTGCTCTATGTCTTGTTTTACATTCTTTACAATCTATAAGTGGATCTGAAAATCCTCCAACATGTCCTGATGCAACCCAGACTAAAGGATTCATTAATATTGCTGCATCTAATCCAACATTATATTTGCTTTCTTGTATGAATTTTTTCCTCCATAATGCTTTTACATTATTTTTTAGTTCTACTCCTAAAGGTCCATAATCCCATGTATTTGATAGTCCTCCATAAATTTCTGATCCAGGATATATATATCCTCTTGCTTTACACAAATTTACTATTGTGTCCATTGATTTTACCATTTTTATTCCTCCTTATTTTTTGCTAGTTTTTGTTTTTATACGTAAAAAACTTTCATTCCTAGCAATACTAAAAATATTGCTAGGGACGAAAGTTCTATTTCCGCGTTTCCACCCTAATTCCTAAAACTTTTTATTTAGTTTTAAGCACCTCAAGTTATATTACTCCAAAGCTCCCCTTATAACATTTATTACTAATTTTCCACCTTCATTAGCTCTCTATAAATATTTTGTTATAATTTTTCTTTTTCATTGTAATTCTTTATTAAATTAATTCCTATTATATTCTTTTTGAATATAAATGTCAATTATTTACCATTAATTTTTAATAATTCTTCTTTATTTATTTTTATTGTTGTAGGTCTTCCATGTGGACATGTATATGGATTTTTTAATGTTAATAAATTTTGAATTAAATATTCAACTTCTTGTGGTACTAAATCCATATTTGCCTTTACTGCTGCTTTACATGCAACTGTTGCAACAAAACGTTCCTCAACATCTTTCAATGATGCTCTTTCGTTTGTAATCATTTCATCAAGTACCTCTAAAAAAATATTTTTACTTTTAGCACGATATTCAATATCTGGTATTCCATTTATTTTTACTGCATTATTTCCAAACATTTCTACATCAAATCCATATGATTGAAATAAATTTAAATTTTTTTGTACAAATTCAAATTCTTTGTTTGTCAAATTATAAACCTCAGGCATTAAAATCATCTGGCTATTACTACTTATATGATTCTTATAATTTTCTTTTATTTGTTCATATAATAGTCTTTCATGTGCTGCATGTTGATCTATTAAATATAATTCATCTTCTATTTCAACAATTATAAATGTTCTAAATAAAATTCCTATATATTTATATTTTACTTCTCTTTTATTTTCTCTATGTATTAATTCATTTTTTTGTTCTAATAAATTTACACTTTCATTTGCATTTATTGTTCTTCTTGCAAAATAATTTTCAGATTTTAATACACTTTCTTCTATTTTATCATTTTCAACATTTGATGAATCTGTCTGAATCTCTTGCTTTTCTTCCATCTTTGTGTCATTTTTTTCTTTTACCGATTTATTTATCTTTTCTTCAGCTTTTTGTCCAAAATGATTTGTTAAAAAATCAAATTCATTTGAAATATATTCATCATTATTTTCATCATTTTGAGTATTTCCAAGGAAATCTTTACTTAATATAGCATTTTTTATTGCATGATAAAATATCTTATAAATTTTACTTTCATCTTCAAATCTTACTTCCATTTTAGTTGGATGTGCATTTATATCATAAAAATTTGCTGGCATTTCCAAATTTAAAATAAAAAATCCATATTTTCCAATTCCTGTACTTCCTTTAAAAGCTTGATCAGCACTATTTATCAATACTTGATTTTTTATATTTCTCTTATTCAAAAATAATATTTGATCTTTTCTTGAATCTCTTGCAACCATTGTGTTTCCAATTACACCTGTAACTTTAACATCATCTTCTTCAAAGTTTACTTTTACAAGATTTTCTTTTATCTCTTTTCCATAAATTGAATAAATAACATCTTCAATCTTGCCATTTCCATTTGACTGAAAACATACTTTTCCTTCATTTATCAATTTAAAAGAAATTGAAGGAATTGATAATGCTGCCTTTTGAATCCAGTCTTTTATATATTTGAATTCTGTTGCATCTTGTTTTAAAAATTTATATCTAACTGGTACATTGAAAAATAAATTTTCTACCATTATTGTTGTCCCTAGTTGTGCGCCTGTTTCTTCTCTTTCTAAAATATCTCCAGCTTCTGCTACAAGTTTTGTTCCAAAATCATCATTACTTGTTCTTGAAATCATAGTAAGTTTTGCAACAGATACTATACTTGCTAATGCTTCACCTCTAAAACCCATTGTATAAATTTTTTCTAGATCTTCGATTTTTCTTAATTTAGATGTAGCATGTCTTTCAAGTGCTATATCCATATCATCTTTAGGAATTCCTTTTCCATTATCAATTACTTTTATTAATTGTTTTCCACCTTTTTTTATTTCAACAATTATTTTTGTTGCACCAGCATCTATTGAGTTTTCAACAACTTCTTTAACTACATTCAATGGTCTTTCTATTACTTCACCTGCAGCTATTTTATTTATTGTTAAATCATCTAATAAAACTATATTTCCCATTTATTTTTTGTCCTTATATTCATATTTTATAAATTCAAAATTACTATTTTTACTTCTTTCAACCATTTGATTATAGACTCTATTTCTTAAATCTTTTTTCTGTTCTTGTTTTGTTTCCAAATCTTTATTTACAAAAAATGGTCCATCTATATATGAAGTAATTTTTACTTTATTTTTTTCTCTTTTTTGATATGTATTTGTTATACAAAATACAGGTTTATCTAATTCAATCGGATATTTAAAAGATACACTTTTAAATGGTCTTATTTTTGTATAATATGGCCAAATATGAGCCTCAGGATATATTGTTATAGAGTGACCTTTTTGGATATGATATTTTATTGCTGTCAAAAAATTTTTCATTCCGTCTCTACCTGTTGGAATTGGAATTGCTCCAAACATTTGCACAAAGTTTCCAAGGAACTTCATTGATACGTTTTCTGGATTTACTATCAAATAATTTCTTTTAGGATAGATTACATTTGAAGTTAAAAATGTGTCAGCAAAAACTTGTGTATGATTTGCATACACAAAATATCCTTCTTTTTTATATTTTTTTAACTTTTCTTTTCCTATATATTTTATTCTAAATTTTAATTTTGCATATAATACCTTTATAGGCACACTTAGCACATTTTGTACTAAAAAATGTGCTAAGTTCCAAAATATATTTTTATGCATATATTTATATTTTTCATCTATTACTCTTGGAGTTATATGTGAACCTGAAAATTCATCATTTAACTCATCTGAATAATAATAAATTTCTTGTTCTTTCATTTCTTATTCCTTTATATTTGCGTTTCTTGCTCTGTAATTTGCTCTTGTTGAGCCTTTGGTGTTGTAGTATATTCTAATGGTATTCCATAAAAATCTTCATATACTTCTTTCCAAACTTCAGAATTTTTTTCTTTCATTTCTTCTGCATTTTCTTTTTCTGCCATTCCATCTGTTGGATATATTGGTGCTTCAATATTTATATAATATTCTTGAACAGGAAAACCATCATCTCCAACAATATCACTATCTTTCATAGTAATAAATATTGGTATTATTGGTACATTATTTCTTGCCGCAAATTTATATGCTCCTATTTTTAGTGGCTTTGGTTTAGTATAATTCCACCACATACTTTGTTCTGGATATATTAATATACAGTCTCCTCTTTGTAAAATTGTATCAACAGCTTTCATAAATTCTACCATTGTTCTTCTATTTGAACTTAATGGTAATGTGTCTGCATTTCTAAATAAAAATCCATAAAATCCTGGAAAATTTGTATAATTTCCTTCTCTTATAACTTTATATAATTTTTTTGTTTTATTCAATCCTGCATCTCTAAATGTTTTTTCTATTGCAAATGAATCAAATGGATTAAAATGATTACATGTTATAACAGCTCCACCTTCTATATTTGCTAAGTTTTCAATTCCTTTTACATCTTTTATTATAAGTTTGTTATTTCTGATTATTTCACTAAGGAATTTTTCACCAACTTTATTTGCAAATGCTGCTTTCCATCTATTCATTCTTTTGCTTTTTAAATAATCTACATTATCTGGTGTTAAAACAATATTTTCTGGATCATTTTCAACATCTAAATCAAATTTTCCTTCTTTTTCTAATTGTTTTATTTTTTCTAAAATTTCCAATCTGTCTTTTGATTTTTCTATTTTCTTTAAGTTTTCATCTATTACTTTTTGATTTGATCTATCATCACCAACACAAGAATTTTCTTTTTCTGCTAAAAGTCTTAAACTTTTTTCTGCCTCTCTATCTTTAAATTTTTGTTCCTCTGTATATTCAGATTGTATTTTTAATATTTCATCATAAAATTCTGTTTTTTTAGCATATTCCCAGAAAAATTCTTTATATAATACATCTTCAAAATGCCATGGTTTGTATGCAAAATTGTAATGTACTAATTTTATATCTTCTCTTTTTGTTGTTGCATTAACAAGTGGCATACAATCCCATTGTCTATCAACTAATGTTACTCTACCTTTACACAATCTATTTAAATAATCTTGATCTTGTGCAACTGAAAATCTTACTGTTGTTAATAAATATATAAATTTTTCTTGAAATTTAAATTTTCTTAGTTGGTCAAGATTCATTAATAAAACACCTGCATTAAAATATTTCGTATATGATTCAACTCCAACAACTAATTCTGCATAATCTTGAAATACTTTATTATATTGAATTATATCATCTGGTGCTGCTGCAACTAAATTTGTTCCCATATCTGTATTATATAATTCTGATATATCTCCAACAATTGTTATATCACTATCTAAATATAGTATTTTATCATATTGTGGATATAATTCTGGTAAAAACAATCTAAAATATGTTGTATTTGTATAATAATCTCTTGTATATAATTTGTCTTTTACTTTTTCTAAATAATAATTCAAATCAACAAATTCTATATTTACATATTCATTTTCATATTTTTTTATTTGTTTCATATGTTCTTCTTTTACATTTGTATGTAGTACTTTTATACAATAATTATATTCTTTACTTGCATTATCTATTAATGATTGTAATGCAACTGCTAAAAATGGTGTATATGCATCATCAATTGCAAAACAAATTGGTATTATATTTTTTTCCATTTAAACTTCCTCTCCTAAATTACTTTCGAATTTATCTTTTAATTTTAAATATTCTTCTAAATCTTCATCAAATGCATGACATTTTAATATATTATGCACTTCTTCTACATTCCATTGTTTAAAATTTTCTGTATGTGGATATGGTTTTAGTAAAAGTCTTTTGCAAAAATGACATACAACAGTATCTTTCCTATTGAATTTTGATTGTTCATTAAATTTTCTTGGTAATAATTTTTTCTTTGTAGTTGACCAAAATATTGCATCTTGATCAGCAAATAATAATTTTCTAGTTCTTATTAAATTTCTTGCTTTTTCAAATAATTTTGTTTCTTTTGCCATTTTCATATTAAATAATAACATTCCTGCATTTATATAGTCTGGTCTTATTAGCCATCTACCATATTTTTCTCTTACAGCAGCATATTCATATCCATCTATATCTATGTTATATAATTTTGAAATATCATCACCAATCATCATATCTATATCTAAATATAGAATCTTATCAGGAATATTGGGAATTTCATCTATCAGTAATCTTAAAAGTGTATATGGTGTACAATATGCACTTTCATTTTTACATTTCATAAATTCTTCTTCATATAACTTTGTAACATCTATTTTTGTTACTTTATTTTGTGGATTTTTACTTTTAATTACTTCATTTAAAAACTCTACTTGTTCATCTGTTATACATACATATTCTGGTTTTAATCTTGATAAATCCATGGTAAGTATGTAACAATTTATTGTTTCCTGTGTTCTTTTAGTCATTGATATCAACTGAGTTAGTGCTCCATCAAATACTTTTTTATTTCCACATAATAATAAATTAATCATTTTTCTAATCCTTTTTACTTTTATTTCGTTATATAGTATACCTATTTTTTGGTATTTTGTCAAATTTTAAAACTTAAAATTAAGTATTTTTTAACAAATAAAAAGCCTAGCCCCAAATTATTGAGATTAAGCTTCTTATTTGTTTTATGATAGTATATTATTCTCTTCTTTTTCTTCCTGCATCATTTGCAATCTTAAACAATTCAGGTTGAGTTTGTTTGATTATCTTTTCAATTTCTAAAAATTTATTGTTTTTCACACTCCATAATCTTTTAAATGTCTTATAACAAATTCGTCTTGTTACACCTTCTTGAAGTGTATCAGAATTAATTTCATATTCTTCTTCTTCAACATCTTCATTTTTGGGAATTTGAACAATAATCTTTGATACTCTCCCATCTTCAACAATGATTTTGTACTCAGTATGTTTTTTCTCAGTATTATATTCTACTACCATAATGCCCTCACTTAGAAATTTTTCTGTTTATTTAGAATTTCTCTTTATAAACCTCGTCAAATACTGCTTTATAATAGTCAGGATTGCAATTTTTTAACATTTCAAATGCTTCAGCAAATTGCTTAGAGTCTACTCTTAACAATTTTTTAAATGCCATTGTTATTATTGATTTTGTTAGTTTAGATTCACTCCCTTTAGGAATTATTGTATAATATTGAATTTCAGTTTTATTCTCGCTTATTACTAATACTCCATGTAATTCCCCACCTTGAAAATCAATTTGGTAGTCATCTTCATGCAATTCTGTTGAGAAACATCTTACATTTTCCTTTTCATCCAAATTGTAAAGCATATTTTCCCTCTTTTCAAAAAATAGTTATTTGCCAACTAATATATTATAAAATATTTTTCTCTTTTTGTCAACAGAACAAAGCGACGCAGTCGTCCTTTGTTCTCGCCCGATTTGAGTTTTCGACTAAAAGGAGAAAATCTCAAAGGGCTAGCGATTGTAGCTTTTATATACTAGGAAAGTTCTCTGAACTTCCTAGTATATAAAAAAGTGCCACTGGAAAAACCAGTGGCACAGTTCTTTGTTGGAGATTATACTCCATAAGAATTTGTTACGATATTTTTGAGTGTAGCCGGGATAACTTCATTGATAATGAAGTTATAGCCTTCCTTGTTGAAAAGCTTGACAATTGCGAGTGCTTCCTCAAGGACGTCCAGTGTAAGAGTTCCTTCCCCTTTTTCCGGACTTGTTGCATAATAGCTTCTCTGGTCCCTACCAGGCCCACAAATGGTAACACCTTTCAGGATGTTACTTTCATCGTCGATCCGAAAAGTCGCATTTTTGATAAATTCATACGTAGAGATTTCCTTAGTCATAACAAAGTCCCTCCTTAAAGAACTTCTTCAAATTAAAAACGATATTTTTATTATACCATCAATTTACATAATAGTCAATAAATTTTCTATATTTTTTGTATTTATTCGCATCCTCCACAACTAGAACAACAACCTGTGCAATTACTATTTTCTTCATCTTCTAATTCATCTTCTGTAAATACATACATATCTTCTTTTACTGTTGCCATGTCTTTCTCAAGTTCTTCAACTCTTTTTTCTAATTTTTCTATTTTTTCTAATAATTCTTTTTCTGACACTTTTTTCACCTCTCTTTCGAACAAAAAGACTGGTCTTTTTTTGTTATAAATAGACTAGCCTTTTTAATTTTATTCTATACTCTTTCCATATATTCACATGTTCTTGTATCAATTCTTAAAACATCACCAATGTTTACAAACATAGGAACTTGTAATTCTAGTCCTGTTTCTAATTTTGCTGGTTTTCCAGATGTTGTTGTTGTATTTCCAGCAAATCCTGGTTCTGTATATATAACTTCTAATTCAACAAATATTGGTGGTTCAACAGCAAATACTTTTCCTTTAAATGAAAGAATTGTTACTTCCATGTTCTCTTTTAAATATTTTAAACAATCTCCTAAATCTGCTTTATTTAATGGCATTTGATCATATGTATCATTATCCATAAAATAATATAAATCTCCATCATTGTATAAATATTGCATTGTTTTCTTTTCAATTTCAGCTCCTGGATATTTATCTGATGGGTTAAATGTTTTTTCTAAAACTGCTCCTGTTATTACATTTTTTAATTTTGTTCTAACAAATGCAGCTCCTTTTCCTGGTTTTACGTGTTGGAATTCAACTACTCTGAATACTCCTCCGTCCATTTCAAATGTTGTTCCATTTCTAAAATCTCCTGCCATGTATACTCCTGCCATATTATTTCTCCCTTCTAATAATTCTTAACATAATTTTCAATATTATTATTTTACACCCTACACTATATAAAAGTCAAGCTTTTTCTTGGTATTTTTATTTTATTGTTCAAATTCATACATTATAATACTCAATACATTTAATGCCACTGTTTCTGTTCTTAATATTCTATCACCTAATGTAACAATTTTTGCTCCACTTTCTTTTAATAATTTTATATCACTTTCTTCAAATCCACCTTCTGGTCCAATTACAATTCCTATTTTTAAATCTGTTGCTTTTAATTTTTTCAATTCTGCTTTTAATGTGTTTTCTTTTTCATTTTCATATGCAACTATAATTACATCATATTCATTTATCCAATTACAAATTTCTTTAACATTTATTAAATGTTTTACTTCAGGAATAAAACTTCTACCACATTGTTTTGCTGCACTTTCTGCAATTTTTTGCCATCTTTCATTTTTCTTAATTTCGTCTTTTCCTTCTAATTTTACAACACATCTTTTCATATTTACTGGTATTATTGAATTTGCCCCTAATTCAACTGATTTTTGAATTATTAATTCCATTTTATCTGATTTTGGCAATCCTTGATATATATCCACTTTTATCTTTTCTCGAATGTTTTTTTGTTCCTCTATAATCTTTGTTTCTATTTCATTTTCTGCGATTATTTCAATTTCACATTTATATGAATTTCCTGTATCTTGATTGCAAACTTCAATTTTATCTCCAATTTGTTTTCTTAATACATTTTTTATGTGTTTTACATCTTCATCAATTATAGTTATTTTATCATTATTTATCTGATTATTCTTTACAAAAAATCGTGGCATTAATTTTCTCCTTTTATATTTAATAATAATTTATTTCTTGTTTCAATACTTTCTATTGCAATTAATTTACCTTGTTCTATTAGATATTTTGTCACATCATTTATTATTAATAACATTGCTTTATCTAAATCTTCTTTTGCCAGTTTTCTTTCTGCTTCAATATCATATTTTTCTGTTTTTCTATTTAATTCAATTTTATCTGAAACATAAATTATTTTGGCTAACGTATCCATATTAGGATTTGTTGTTGTATGATATTCAATTGCTTTAGCAATTTCTTCACTAACACCATATTTTTTCTTAGCTATATCTGCACCAATTTTACCGTGTAATAATTTAACACTATTTTTTTCAGTCTCTGAAATCTGGATATTATTTTCTTTTGCATATTGTAACATTTCATCATCTGTCATCTCTTTTGCATTGTCATGAAGAAGTCCTGCAATTTGTGCTGTTTCTATATCAATATTATAAATTTGGGCAAGTTCCATTGCCATTTCCATTACACCTATAGAATGAATATATCTTTTTTCTGATAATATTTGTTTTAATTCTTCTTTTATTATATCTATTTTTTCCATTTTGTCAGTTAAAGTGTTAGCTTCATAGAAGCTAACACTTATCTCCTTTCTTATTTAAGCCAATCTGGATTTGCTATATACCAATCTATTGTTTTTACAATTCCATCTTCAAATTTTGTTTCTGGTTCCCATCCAAGTTCTGCTTTTATTTTACTTGGATCTATTGCATATCTATAATCATGACCTTTTCTATCTTCTACATATTGAATTAAGTCTTCTGATTTTCCTAATCTTTTTAATATAAGTTTTACAATATCTATATTTCTCTTTTCATTGTGTCCACCTATATTATATCTTTCACCAGCAACACCTTTATGGAATACCATATCTATTGCTTTACAGTGATCTTCTACATATAACCAATCTCTTATATTTTTTCCTGTACCATAAACTGGTAATTTTTCATTATTCATTGCAAGTTTAATCATATGTGGTATTAATTTTTCATTATGTTGATATGGTCCATAATTGTTTGAACAATTTGTTACATTTACATTCATTTTATATGTTGTATGATATGCAAATGCAATTAAATCTGAACTTGCTTTTGATGCTGAATATGGGCTACTTGGTTGTATTGGTGATTTTTCTGTAAAATATCCATCTTCTCCTAATGCACCATATACTTCATCTGTTGATATATGTACAAATTTATTTTCTGAACCTTCTCCCCATTTTTGTTTTGCTGTTTCTAATAATGTATGTGTTCCTATTACATTTGTATGTGTAAATACAAATGGATTTTTTATACTGTTGTCTACATGTGATTCAGCAGCAAAATGTATTACACCATTTATGTCATATTTATCAAATATTTCTTTCATTTTTTCAAAATCACATATATCTGCTTTTTCAAATGATATTTTATCTTTTACTTTATCTAAATTTGCCATATTTCCTGCATATGTTAATTTATCTACTACAACTACTTTGTAGTCTGGATGTTTATTTACAAAATATTCGACAAAATTTGCTCCTATAAATCCTGCTGCACCTGTTACTAATATATTTTTCATAATTAATTTTCTCCTTTTATATTCTTAAATAAGTCTGTTTGTTTTAATTCTTGTAAAGATGGCCATTTTGCATCTTTTTCTGATGTTATTAAATCTTCTTTCTTTAAATCTCCCATTGGCCATTCAATTCCAACATCTGGATCATCAAATTTTAATCCACCTTCTGCTTCATGATTATATATATCATCACATTTATATGTAAATTCAGCTTCTTCTGATAATACTAAAAATCCATGTGCAAATCCTTTTGGTATCATAAACATTTTTTTATTTTCTTCTGTTAATATAACACCTTCCCATTTACCATATGTTTTACTTCCTGGTCTTAAATCAACAGCAACATCAAATACTTCACCTTTTATACATCTAACTAATTTTGCTTGTGTATTTTCTTTTTGAAAATGTAATCCTCTTAGCACACCTTTTTTTGATTTTGATTGGTTGTCTTGTACAAAATCGTAATTTAGTCCTATTTCTTCAAAATCTTTTTTGCTATATGTTTCCATAAAGTATCCTCTATTGTCTCCAAATACTGTTGGTTCTATTATATATACACCATCTATTGTTGTTTCTGTTTTTTTAAATTTTCCCATGTTATACTAGATATCCAGTTTTTAGCTAGATATCTCTCCTTTCTTTTGAATTAAATATTTTTTCTATTCTTCACCAAATACATTGTCTGCTACATCTTTTAAATATTTTCCATAATCTGTTTTCATATATTTTTGAGCTAAATTTGATAATTGTTCTGAATTTATCCATCCTTTATCAAATGCTATTTCTTCTGGACAACATATTTGTAGACCTTGGCGTTTTTGAATTGTTTGAACAAAACTTGCTGTTTCTATTAATGCATCATGTGTGCCTGTATCAAACCATGTCATTCCTCTTCCTAATTTTTCAACTTTTAGTTGTCCTCTTTTCATATATTCTTCATTTATTGATGTTATTTCTAATTCTCCTCTTGCAGATGGTTTTACATTTTTGGCTATTTCTATTACTTCATTTGTATAGAAATATAATCCTGGCACAGCATAATTTGATTTTGGATTTGCTGGTTTTTCTTCAATTGACACAGCTTTTCCATTTTCATCAATTTCTACCACTCCGTATGCCCTTGGATCTTTTACATAATACCCAAATATTGTTGCTTCATTTCTCTTTCATTTGCTTCTTTTAATTTTTGTGCTAAATGTTCTCCATAAAACATATTATCACCTAATATCATTGCAACATTATCTTGTCCTATAAAGTCCTCTCCTATAATAAATGCTTCTGCTAAACCATTTGGTTTTTCTTGAACTTTATATTCAAATTTCATTCCCCATTGGCTTCCATCTCCAAGTAAACTTTTAAATGTTTCTAAATCTCTTGGTGTTGTTATTATTAAAACTTCTCTTATATCTGCTTGCATTAATATTGATAATGGATAATAAATCATTGGCTTATCATATACAGGCATTATTTGTTTTGATATTGCAAGTGTTAATGGATATAATCTTGTTCCACTTCCTCCTGCTAATATAATTCCTTTTCTATTTTTCATAATACTACATCCTTTCTATTGCTCTATACTTTTAGCTTCTTCTAAGTATCTTTTTAATCCATCTTTCCATTCAGGAACTTTTATTCCACATGCTTCAAGTTTGGCTTTTGACATTTGTGAATTAAATGGTCTTTTTGCTTGTGTAACTTTCATCATTTCTATATATTGTTCTGTTGTTACAGGATTTACTTTACATGTAATTCCTTGTTCTTCTAATATTTCTTTTGTAAAGTCATACCATGTTGTATATCCTTCATTTGTAGCATTATATATTCCATAAGGTATTTTTTTCTCTATTGCTTGATATATTATTTCTGTTAAGTCTTTTGCATATGTTGGACTTCCATGTTGATCTGATACTACATTTATTTCATCTCTTGTTGATCCTAATTTTGTCATTGTTTTTACAAAATTGTTTCCTCCAACTCCATATAACCATGCTGTTCTGAAGATGTAATATTCATCCATGTTTGCTGTTATTCCTTCTTCACCATGTAATTTTGTTTTTCCATATGCTGTTACTGGATGTTTTTCATCATCTTCTTTATAATCTTCTGATATATCTAAATTTCCACCAAATACATAGTCTGTAGATATATGTACTAATTTTGCACCAACTTTTTTTGCTGCTTTAGCTAAATTTGTTGGTCCATCTCCATTTATTCTGTCTGCTAAATCATAGTTTTCTTCTGCTTTGTCTACAGCTGTATATGCTGCACAATTTATTATATATTCTGGCTTTGTATTTTCTACATATTCCATAACTTTTTTTTCATTTGTTATATCTAATTCTGATACATCTGTTGCTATTACTTCATTTTCTTTTGCAAATTTTTCTTTTACTTCTTTGGCTAACATTCCGTTAGCTCCTGTTACTAATATTTTCATTTGAAACCTCCATTTATACTGAGTTTAAATTTCATGATTATAATATCACAAATATAAAAAAAGTACAAGTAATTATTATATGATATCACAAATTATTTTGGACATATTTTATTAAGTTTTAGCTTGAATCTTATGTAAATTTATGTTATAATATATGCGTCATTGTAAATTGACAACTCATTTATCGGTATGATGTATAGAAGAAAGGCTATACAAAACAAATTCAATCAACGACATAACAAAAATTCAGGAGGATATACTATGAATTTTGATTTCAACATTGGAGCAATTGTAAAATTGGGTATTTTGGGGACTGCAGAACCAATTTACCGAATTGGTAAAGTTATTGAGGTAACTCCTACTGAGGTCGTTATTATTCCTCAGCTTCATGTGTATAGGAAGAAATCAGACGATTATTCTGCACATCTTGATGAATATTGTACGGCAGATGTTTTGTCCGAAGTTATTCATATTAGACGTCAATTAATCGCCTGTTGGACTTACTCTAAAGCTACTGACATCATCATTAAAGAATCTATTTCTGATGATGATAACTTTTCCTTTTGGTCTTCCAAACCCTTTTCTGAGTACACTCTGAATTCGTATGACAATGAAACTGGTCTTTGCAAAGGAAATGGAACCAACTGTCGCAATATTGAAGAATCTACAACCCCTTTCTTCTTTATCCAAACCACATCTGCTAATGATGGAATTCACCACGAACTTTCTCATTGCAGATTCTAAAATAAAAACGGAGCTTTTGAATAATTTCAAAAACTCCGTTTTTATTTTAGTTCTATTTCTCAATCATTTAAATAAATAATCCTCCCATATTCTCAAGCCATTTGATTTTAAAAGCTCTGCGTTTATCTGAAAGAATATCAAACTCTGGATACCCTTCTGCACCTTCATAATAAGCATTCTCTTTGTCGTGATAGCTCAAAATGAGTTCAATTCCACTTACACTGAGAGGAAAAGATGTCAAAGTAAAAAGATCTCCATATACCCCTTCACCCTTACGCTTCAAATGCAATGTCTTCGGTGGATTGTTCTTCTTCCACATAAATGGAAACATGATTTTAGGAACTACATACATGCCAAGCACCTCCAGCTTAATTAGCTCTGAAAGTTTCATAGTAACTTTCAGAAAATTTAGTATTCAATAATCTAAAAGTATAACTATGATATACAATATAAACATTAGCATTATAGCACAATATTATGTCGATGTCAATTTTTGTTATTTTAAATAAATACTTGGATTTAAATATTTACCATCTTGCATAATTTCAAAATGCAAATGACTCTCCATTCCACTTTCAAATGATGCTGTATTACCTGCTGTTCCTATCGTTTGCCCTTGTTTTACTTCTTCTCCTTCAACAACAAATTCAGCAGTTAATAAATTTGAATATATGGTTTCATATCCTTCATCATGTGAAATTACTACTGTTAAGCCATATCTTGGATCATTTAATATAGATGTTACTACACCATCTGCAGATGCTTTTATTACACTTGTTTTATCAGCTTTTATATCTATTCCTGTATGTGTAATCCATTCTTTTAATGTATCTGAATATATTAAATTTTCTTGTGCAAATTCAGCAATTATTTCTCCATCTGTTGGTTTTGTAAATGTTAGTGGTTTCTTTTCTTCTGTTACTTGTGTATTTTCTGTAGCATTAGCTGTTGTTTCTGTTTTAACTGTGGTTTCTTTTTTCTCTGAATCTGCTTTATTTTCATCTTTTTTTGTATTTGTTGTATTTTCTATAATATCTGTAGTTGTACTTTCTGTTCTATTACTAATTTCATCATTTTTTTGTTCAGCAATTTTCTCTTGTTCTTCAACTGTTTTTCCAATATTTGAACTTGCATCTTCTACATTTTCAATATTTTCTGTTGTAGATTTACCTGTTTCATTTCCAACCTTTGAATTAGCTTTTGTTGTCATATACATAACAATTCCAACAGATATTGCTAATATGAAAAATATTGCAGTTCCAACATATATTATTAAATTCTCATTTTCATAAAATTTTCTTCCTTTTTTCATAAATTCCTCCTTAATATTTTATTATTAGAAGTATTTACTTTTTTCAGAAGATTATTCATTTTAAGGAAATTATTATTTAATTTCTACATCAGTATAAAAATGTTTTATAATTTCTTCATAATTAGCTCCTGTCTTTGCCATACCGTCTGCTCCTGTTTGGCTCATTCCAACTCCATGACCATATCCTTTTACACTAAATTTTATATTTTCTCCATCTATTTCAAATGTAAAATTTGTTGACTTTAATCCCAATATACTTCTTGCCTCTGTTCCTGCAATCTCTTTATTTCCAATCTTTATAGTTTTTACTCTATTGCTTGAAGTAAGCTCTAATATTTTTATACATTCTTCTGTATTAAAATCTATTTCAAAATCAGAATATTTTTCTTTCATTTTATTTATCAATTCTTCTTTAGATAATACTACTTCTGAACTATATTGATTATAACCATCTTCACCACTTGTTTCTACAGATTTTAAATATGGATAATCAATTCCACCCCAAATATTTAATGATGTTTCTGTTATCCCTCCACTGTTTGAATGGAAAAAAGCATTTATTGGTTTTTCATCATATAAAATTATTTTTCCTGTAGTATCATCTACACATTCTACAATTTTTTGCCAGTTTGTTTCAGCTTCATTTTCGTTCCATTTTGCAAATCTATCTTCTTTACTTATCCATGCTTGGCAACAAGCATAATCATCACATATATCTGCATTTTCATGTTTACTTCCATTATTCATTGCTTGATATATTGTATATGTTCTTGCAACTATTGCTTGTGCTTTTAATGCTTCTTTTTCATAACTTGCTGGCATCTCAGCTGATACAACTCCATATAAATATTCATTCATATCAAGTTCTTCTATTTCTCCAGTTTCGGTATGAAGTAATTTTATTTTTTGATATTTTAAATAATATGGATTCATATTTTCTGTTTTAATATTCTTTTCTTCGGTATCTTGTTTTTGATTTTCTTCTTGTGCAATAGTTTCTTGGCTTTTTGGACTTGCTGTAAATATTACGGGCAAAATAAAAACAATTGTTATAAAACCAATTATATAAAATATCGCTTTTTTCATTTTTTATCACATTCCTTTCTCACGGCACAAGTCAGGGCTTGAAAAGAACTAAATTTTCCAACCTTATTTCTTTATTTTTTTAAGTTAAACTTTTTTACACTGTTAATTTTCTTTTCATATTATCTAACACTTTTCTTTCAATCCTTGAAACTTGTACTTGTGTTATTCCAAGGATTTTTGCAACTTGCATTTGTGTTTTTCCTTTGTAATATCTTAGAAGTATTACTTCTTTTTCGTTATCTTTCAACTCACTTATTAACTTTTTTATTGTAATTCTATTAGTAATTTCATTTTCTTCATCTTTTCCAGAAGATAGCTGGTCTATTAAACTAATTGTTTTATCTGTTTTATTGTCTTATATTGACTATCTTCTATAGAATTTACTGGTCTTGCTGAATCTAAAGCCATTGCAATATCTTCTTTTGATGTTTTTAATTCTTTAGCTAATTGTTCTAAAGTTATTTCTTTTCCATATTTATTCAAATACTCCTTTTGTAATTCTATTATTTTTATATTTAATTCTTTTATACTTCTACTTATTTTTATTGGCCCATCATCTCTTATAAATCTTTTTATTTCTCCTAATATGTATGGTACTGCATATGTTGAAAGTCGAACTTCAAAACTTGTATCAAATCTTTGTATTGCCTTTATTAATCCAATACTTCCTATTTGATATAAGTCTTCTATATCAATCCTCTTCCATTAAATCTTCGAACAATACTCCAAACAAGCCTACTATTGTCTTCTATTAGTTTTGTCATATCTTCTTTACTTCCGTTTTGAGCTCGTTCTATGATTTTCATATCATTTTCATACACTATTCCTCTCCCCTTACTCCTGTATTTACTAAATTATTAGCATTTTCAACATCTTTTTGTTTTTCACGAGAAGAATTGATTTTTATTTTTTTAAA
>ERZ859980.387-NODE-387-length-29416-cov-1.715609_pt1 | contig 29416 bp, 32 predicted proteins | sample MGYA00509984_ERZ859980 | MGnify/ENA primary metagenome ERZ859980 (study PRJEB30046, sample SAMN00715173) | human gut metagenome | study: EMG produced TPA metagenomics assembly of the A metagenome-wide association study of gut microbiota in type 2... | reverse complement strand
TAACTGATATAAGTAACCCTGTGCTGGGAAAGTCATAGCAAATACAAGTGAAACGATTGTCATTAACTTGATTAAGATGTTAATTGATGGTCCTGATGTATCCTTGAATGGATCACCTACTGTATCACCAACAACTGCTGCCTTATGAGCTTCGCTACCTTTTCCGCCACCGAAACCACCTTCGATGTACTTCTTAGCGTTATCCCAGGCACCACCAGCATTTACATGAAGATAGCCATCATAACACCACAAACTAATGCTCCTGCAAGCATACCACCAAGTGCTGCTGCACCAAGTAAATATCCTACAACAAGAGGTGTAACTACTGCTAAAACTCCAGGAATAATCATTTCATGGAGAGCAGCCTGTGTTGAAATACCTACACATGACTTGTAATCAGGCTTTGATGTTCCCTTTAAAATACCGTCATCTTCTCTAAACTGACGACGAACTTCTTCGATCATCTTGTTAGCAGCTTTACCAACTGAACTCATTGTAAGAGCTGAGAAAATAAATGGAAGCATACCACCAATTAAAAGACCGATAACTACTGTTGAATCTAAAATGTTAATGTTCTTAATTTTTGCAACTTCTGCGTATGATACGAATAATGATAAAGCTGTAAGAGCTGCTGAACCAATAGCGAATCCCTTACCAATAGCTGCTGTTGTGTTACCAACTGCATCAAGCTTATCTGTAATATCTCTTACACTGCTGTCAAGTCCTGACATTTCTGCAATACCACCGGCATTGTCAGCGATTGGACCATAAGCATCAACTGCGATTGTCATACCTGTTGTTGATAACATACCTACAGCTGCAAGTGCGATGCCATACATACCAAGTAATTCAAATGAAACAAGTACACCAAGTACGATAAATAAAATTGGAATAGCTGTTGACTTCATACCAACTGATAAACCACTAATAATATTTGTTGCTGCTCCTGTTTCTGAGCTTTCAGCGATTTCCTTAACACTCTTATATTTTTCTGATGTGTACATTTCTGTAATCTTACCAATTGCTGTACCAACAACTAAACCTGCAAGTACTGCAAAGAATGCCTTGAATTCACCAAATAATGTATAACTTAGAATAGCTGTAGCAATAATCTGAATTGCTGTAGCTGTGTACTCTCCTAAGTTAAGAGCCTTCTGAGGATCAGAACCTTCTTTTCCTCTAACAAAGAATGTAGCAATAACTGATGCTAACACACCGATTGCTGCCATTGCGATTGGGAACATGATTTTTTCCATTCCGAAATCATCTCCACCTGCTACTAATGAAGCAACTGCTAAAGTTACAACTGATACTAAAGCACCAACATAACTTTCAAAAAGGTCAGCTCCCATACCTGCAACGTCACCTACGTTGTCGCCTACGTTATCAGCGATAACGGCTGGGTTACGAGGATCATCTTCTGGGATTCCTGCTTCAACCTTACCTACAAGGTCAGCTCCTACGTCAGCAGCCTTTGTGTAAATACCACCACCAACTCTTGCGAAAAGAGCGATTGATGAAGCACCTAAGCTGAATCCTGTAAGAACGCTAACTGCTTCTTCTGTAAATCCTGTTGTGTTCATAATTATAATAAGAATTACGCTAAGTCCTAAAATACCAAAACCTACAACGCAAAGTCCCATTACTGCACCACCTGAGAATGCAATTGAAAGTGCCTTGTTCATACCACTTTCCTTTGCAGCATTTGCTGTACGAACATTTGCCTTTGTAGCAACGTTCATTCCAACGTATCCTGCTAATGTTGAAAGTACAGCACCTACAATAAAGCAAACTGCTGTAAGCCAATCAATACCAAATCCTAACACTACGAAAAGTACGGCAACGAATACAATTAAAATCTTGTATTCTGAGAATAAGAATGCCTTTGCACCTTCTGCAATAGCGCTGGAAATTTCTTTCATCTTTTCATTTCCTGCATCGCTTTTGTTAATCATTGCTGCCTTAATTCCTGCAAAAATAACAGCTATGATACCAGCGATTGGAGCTAAATAAATTAAATTCTCCATGTTTTCTCCTTTCAATATTAATGAAGTGATTTTTCTCCATTGTCTTTTTCCATGCTCACTCTATCTTTTTTTGAACACGGTATTGTTAAAATTATAACAAACTTTCGAGATATATCAATACTTTATCATCAAAGGTTGATTATTTCAATAATTTTTTTTATTTCAAATTTCCGATTTTTCACCATATAAAGTGAAAATATTTTGTACCTTTTGTCTATAAAGGTTTTTAGTCGTAATTAATTATGTAATGTTTCAACTAATAAAAGTTAATTTTATTAAGTTTTAATATGCTTTTTCTACAATTTATTAAGTTTAGGCAAAGAATATTGTTTCCGTCATTATTTTCTCTTCGTGATAATGTATCTTCTGCAAAAACATATTTTTAATGTCAACACGTACTTTACTTTCGGCAATTTCCTCTGGCGTAAATAATTGTTTTTCCAATTCATCCCAAGATGAACCTCTTGGATTTATTTTTGCCTTACTCATAATCCCTGCTCCTTTCAATATATTATTTTCTTTCTTGAGATATTCTGTTTTTCAATTTGGTATTTTATTTTTCTTAACTTTTATGTTATACTTTAGTTGGTTTGTTAAGTTTTTACTTTACAAAATTAAATATAACTGAAAATATGAAAGGAGTACGCATATGAGACATGAATTAGATCACATCGACGAACAGATAATTAAACTTCTTCACGAAAACGCCCGCACCCCCCTTAAAACTATTGCGAGCCAGGTTTTTTTATCTTCTCCTGCTGTTTCAGCAAGAATTGAGCGACTAGAACATGCAGGAATTATTACAGGCTACACTGCAAAGGTTAATCCGGCAGAGCTTGGATACCACATTAAGGCTTTTATTAATTTGGAGGTTAATCCGGATCAGAAGAAAGATTTCTATCCTTATATTAAGAGTTGCAACAACGTTGTTGAATGTAACTGTGTTACAGGAGATTATGCAATGCTTGTTGAAGTAATGTTCAAGAGTACAGAGGAATTAGACCATTTCATCGGCGAATTACAAACTTTTGGAAGTACTAAGACTCAGATAGTTTTCTCAACTTCTGTTGAACATCGTGGAATTCCAATGTCAGATGATTAGGAAATGAAACTTTTTTAGGATGAGACTTGTTCTCATCCTTTTTTTTTTGCCTTTAAAATGGTACCATATAATTACATTAATAATTTTAGAACAAAATTCTATGTTTTTATATTGTGGAACCATGGTTATACTTTTAGTCTAATAAATTTGAACCATGTTTTATGATAAAAATTATCATTTACAACTATTATTAAGAAACGGATTATAATTATGAAATATCAATTAGAAATAAACTATTTTTTATATTTGTTAAAATGTGCAGTTGCGGACATAGTTCCGAAACCTGCCGAAAAAGAAATTAATTGGGAAGTTGTTTACAAATTCGCCAAACTTCATAAGGTGACTTCAACGTTATACTTTAGTATTTCAAAACTACCTGACGATTATAAGAGTTCAATTACTCACCTTGAAGAATATTCTCTTGATTATAAAAAGAATATTGTTTTAGATGTCAACAGAGCTTACGAATTAAAGAGAATCGAAAAAACTTTAGCCGAAAATAATATTGATTATATATTTTTAAAGGGAAGTGTTTCAAAAAAGTTTTACATTGATTCTTCAATGCGACCAATGAACGACATTGATATACTTTTTAGGGGGGCAGATTTAAAAGAAGTCACAAAATTATTTGAAGCTATGGGTTACGGCATTGCCCACAGTAGTGCCAAAGATATTTGTTGCATAAATAAAAGTAACCACCTGCTAGTTGAAATGCAAACTCACTTGATTGATGAAGGCTACACTCTTTGGTACAACTATCTCGAAAAAATCTGGGGACATTGCAGTTCATTGCCTGACAAACCAAATCAATATTTAATGACTAAAGAAGATTTTTACATTTATCATGTTATACATATGGCAAAACATTTTCTAAATGGTGGCATCGGAATTAAGCATTTTCTGGATTTATATATTATGAAAAAAATAAATATATTGAAAGTGCTAAGGTGGATTCCTGTCTTGAAGTTTTAGGTGTTCTACAGTTCAAAAATACAATAGAAAACCTTTGCCTATACTGGTTTGATGGTGTGAATAATTTTGATAACCATAAAGATGTTCAACTTTTAACCAAATATATTTTCCTTGGTGGAGCATTTGGTAATTCACAGAATCAGGAAGCCGGTTCATTAGCCAAAAGTGGAAAGAAGAAGACCTCTTTAGCAGCAAACTCTTTCCTTCAATGGATACAATGATTAATTTTTACGGTTCATTCCTGAAAAATCATAAATGGCTTCTGCCACTGTATTGGTTAAGACTTAATATAGAGCGATTGCTTCGTTTTGATAAAAAAAGCAAAGCCAAACTAAAAATAATCAAATCCTTAAGTGATGAGGACATCAAAAATACAAAAGAAGTTTTTACAATCTGCGGACTGATATAATTCAAGGCCCCTTATGATAGGTTTTATCCTAAGGAGCCTTTTTATTATTTAATATTTAATTTAAAATTTGTAAAATTGGAAAATGTATTCCCTGTTTTATTTTTTCCAAGAAAACAGATAACCCAATCGATATCACTAATGTAATCTATCTAAAATACAGACCTACATTTGTATTTCCCAATATCGTCCACGTTTATGCTTTGTCTTTATCATTCATTTTCTCGGCATACTTTTCAAATTTCTCGCCTTCTTTTTTTGCCATTTTCTCTTTTTGGCGGTCGGTGGTTCTTACATAAATTTTATTTGAAACACTTTGCTCTTTGGCTCCGAATTCTTTTTCTGAAACTTTTCCGTAACCTCCAGGAACAGGATTTTCTTCATCATCGTAATCACCGTATGTCCATAACCACTATAATAATTATAGCCATACTTTCCGTAATACTTGCTGCCATATCCTTTTCGATAGCCATAACCATAATGTTTTCCATAGTTATAGCCGTATGTAATATTAAGTTTTCCTGCAGAGCCGTTTAAAATACAACCTAAAATCGGTATTCTCGTATATGAAAATTCCTGAATTGTGTCAATGATTTTATTTACTTTTGCGCAGTCTTCTTTTACCACATAAATTACACCATCACTGTGTTTTGCAAGAACTGCCGCATCAGACAATTCACTACATGGCGGTGCATCTATGATTACATAGTCAACTTTTGCTTTTGCGTTGTTAATGAAATTCCCCATGGCTTCAGAATTCAACTGTTTAATGGGATCCTTTGATGGAATTGTTGGTGCAATCATAAGCACTCTTGTACCCTCTAAGTTGACAATTGCCCCACTGCTTTTTAACTTACCTGCAAGGAAATCATCCATTTTGAAATCGTATGTATCCTGTTCAACCATTTTGTGTAATGATGGTGAACGGAGATTTCCATCAATTAACATTACTGTATGTTGGCTTTTTGACAATGAGTACGCAAGATTGAGAGCCACTGTACTTTTCCCCTCGCCCTTTACTGTACTTGTAACCAATATAACTTTCGCATTATGTTTTGCAAATTCTCTCTCGCACCTTGAGTTCACAGAACGCATAGCCTCTAAATATCTAAAACCAACAGCTTATTTAAAATAGAGCAGTTCTTCAATTTATTTTTTCTCTGGTTAAGAGAAACTCCCGGCAAAATGCCGAGAAAATTTACATTCAGATATTTCTCAACATCTTCCCTGTTTCTAATAGTTCTAACGAAAAATCCGTAAATAATACTTGGTACAATTCCAATTAATAAACCAATGAAAGCATATATAATAGTCTGCTTCCATGGTGAATATGGATTCGTTGGTTCTTCAGCAACAACCGGTTCTTCTAACACATCAAGCTTTGTGTCACCAATTACAAATTCTGCCACACTGCCATAATTTTTCATTACAGACTGTGCCACCTTATAATTCATTTGTGGATTAGGACCTGCTGTAACTATACTTAAAATATTTGTATCAGGTACAGCCGAAATTGTAATAGTTGATGGCATATAGTCAATGTTCAGGTCTTTTTTAATTACCTCATAAAAAACTTCGTTGTTAATTAAGTAATTAAAACTTACACTTAAAATAGATGCCAACTGGGTATTGTTGGTGTATGAACGGTCCTCTCGACCATCATACTGTGCTGCTGTAATTGAGAAAGTTGCCTTTGTCTCATAATTAGGTGAATAGCCCGCCGAATAATTATGATGACCAATAAATCCACAAACTACAATGGCAACTACCATTATTATCCAGAGTTTTTTTAATGCCTTAAAAAAATTGGAAATAATCTGAGACAGGTCCATAGGTTCCTTATCAACAGCTTTCCTAGTATTATAACTATTCATGAGCAACCTCCTCCCCATCTTCAAAATTCTTAAACACACTTGCAGTTTCTCTTATTTTGAACTTCTTATAATCATTTAAAATACAGCCTAAGAATCTGCTATCTGCATCATTCATAATATTAATGCAGTTTTCAATATCTTTTTCATAGGAAAAGTCCTGTCTGATTACAAGCAGTGAAAAATCAACGTCATCAAGTAACGCTTCCGTATCTGAAAGCATGGACATTGGAGGTGTATCTATAATTACAAAATCAGCAAACTTTCTACACTTTTTAATTAAGTCCTTCATGGCACCTGATTTTACAAATTCATAAGTGCTACTATGGCCCTTTGTGGACATAACAAGATTAAGCCCCTGCCTATCACGATACATAGTTTGATCTAAACCACATTCCCCCTGTAAAAGTCTTACCATATCAGTTACCTGCTCTTTTGGAATATCAAGCATCTTACAAATGGCAGGCTTACGCATATCTGCATCAATAACAATAACTTTCTTGCCTTCTTTTACAAGAGACAAGGCAATATTAAGCGCCACCGTAGATTTTCCTTCGTTCTCACAAACACTTGACACCAAATAACATTTTTAGATGGCTTGCGGTCGTGTTCGTATTCAAGTTTTATTCTTATGTTATTAAAAGATTCTATAAACTTAGTTGTAATAATGGGACTTGTAATAAGCAGAGCTTTTACACTTTGAACAATTTTTGATTTCACAGTTCTGTTTTTATTTTCATGGTAAATTGTACCAAACAAGTCTGTGTCTAACTGCTCTTCAATTGCTGCCTCGGTCTTAATTGTCCTTCTTAAAATACTAACTAAACATAATCCAAGAAGCGTAATCACCCCACATATGCCACCTACCTGAAGAGATTTCTTTCTAGGCATAAGTGAATTGTCTGCAAAAGTAGGCACAATAGGTGCCTCAAGAGGATCAAATACTGCATCAGATGTTAAATACCCTGACAGATCTGCATAATTATCCATAATTGCGCCTACTGTCTTAAATGACAAAATAGGATCTTTTGATGTAACTGAAATTTTCATTAAATTAGTTTCTTCAATTAGAGAAACATTCATAGTTGCATCTAAAGATGATACATGCAAGTCCTCTTTGATTTTATTATTCATAATATCAGAATTCATTAAATTCTGAAAAATTTCCACAACGTTTTGTGCAAAAATTTTATTTGTATAAACATAGCCTGTGCTTTGCTTTGGTGTAACTACATAAATACCTGTACTTGTATATTCAGGAACATAAGTAGTGCTAATATAAGCATGGGTAAACATGACTCCTGCTGCTGCCACCATAACGATTATCCACCAACTGCTAATAACATCTTTGGCTAAGCTAAACAAATCTATATTTCGTAAATTAATAATTTTATTCTTCATTGGTAAACCTCGCTACTCTTCAACCATAACTGTCAAATAGGCTGTTCCTTCATTTCCACTTAAATCTTTTACAGAATACTCAACTAAATAGCAACCTGCTTTTTTTGTTTTTACAGACGAACTTGTTACACGCACATTGTTTTTGGAAATCGCTTTTCCTCTATTATCCTCTACGCTTTGAATATATTTCTTTGGATTAAAAGACTCTCCAACCTTTGTGTAAACAATGTTTTGCGACAACTTAATTACAGGGCTTAAATTATTATCCTGCTTAATAACTACAACCGCTTTTAATTTCACTGTATCGCCCAAACTGTTAGTTACCTGAGCCGTGATAGTATTATCACCTGAAATATTTGTCGAAATATCCTTTGACAAAATCTTTACTTTTCTGCTAATGTCACCGTCGAACACATCAGTTGCTCCAATAACCGACTTAACATCAACATCTGTACCTGTGTCAAAGCACAAGGACTGCGACAAAACGAATCTTGGTTTCTTATAATCTGTAAACTGAATTTTTCTCGTTGCCTTGGTTACTACACCTCTTGAATTGGCAACTGCATATGTAATATTACAAATATGATTTTTCTTATCCACAAATTTGGATATCGACTCCACAACAAGTCTTGATGTAATATCACCATCTTTGCTATCCTTTGCAACAACACCTTTTAATAAAGCATCCTTGTCCTTGACCGATACTTTTTTAACCTGACCTGCATTATCTACAGATATAACCGGTGCGCTCTCATTGGTGTGAGATTTGGTATACGCCCAGTTGATTACATATGTAATTGTTGCTGCTAAAAAAATAACAATTATTATATATTTAATGTACTTCATGATTTCTCCTTTGGGTGGGGGGCTATGAAATATGGAAGAGATTTTTGATTGTTCTCTTAACTTTTCTTAATGCCCTTACAATAAATTTATCTTTTAAACAGTTTTCAATTAGCTTTATTACATCCTTACAATTATCCAACTTTTCCATAAATTGATTATATTTTCTATGCATGTTAGCATTATAAAAATATGAAGGATTATATTTTGTTATTTCTTCTAGATTAACCTGTCTAATACTAAACTGTTCACTAATTTTATTAAATATTTTCTCGCCTTTTAAGGTATTCACAAAAACTGCTGAAGTTCCCTGGTTATCAAACATTTCAGGTATGGCATCATCTATTCCCCAATAATCAGCTAAGGTAATATCGCTTACTCTATTAAAGCCACGATTCTTACATTCATAGCAGGCTTTTTTCAAAAACAAATCTGCTAAAAAGCCACGCATGTAAATATTGTCGCTATGATTTTCCTCAAAGACGGTTCCATCTACATATTCTACCTTAAAATTATAATCATACCAACCTTTATCTTTATTTCTAAAATAAATATTTTTTATTTCACCTTTTTCTTTTAAGTAATCCGAATACCTGTCCCACACTTTTTCATCAGGCATTCCATGACATATAAAATCAACCTTTAAAAGGGTTGGATAATCCTTCTTTAAGAAGGAACTTAAGCCTGCATTTTGGCAGGGAGTGCCAACAAACATTACCCTTTTTCCTTTTTCAAGAACTTCCTTAATCTCTTTAAAAGTATTTCCTAATCTGCTTGGTGCATATTTACTTCCCATAAACTGTGCAAGCTCATTTACACTGGAGCATTTTGCATGCTCCACGCTAAACCCATCATTGAACCTTGCACTGTACACTATTCCACCTTGTTCAATAAAATCTTTTGCAAGAGCGAAATAACATCCACCGGAGGAACTCTTCTGTCTTATTGATGTGTTTTTATTAATACAGGCATAGGCTTTAATTGTACTTTTGTTAATCATGTTTTTTCCTTACATCTATTACTTCTTTCGCATTGAGTGATGATTTTTAACTCTAGAAATTTCTCTTTATAATTTTCAAAATTAATTCCTTTGTTTGACCAAACTCAGGCATCAAGAAGGTTGCTCCTAAGAATATTACATTTGCAATGCCAAATATAACTATTCCTTTAACTACAAATCCTACTACACCTGACAATGATATATGTACGCAAACAGCGTAAGTAATTACGCACATAATGCACACCAGCCCTGTGTAGAAAATCATCTTAAAAATAAATTCAATTGCATTTCTTTTAAAAATAACAGTAAACAGGTTATATATTAACCAAGGCATACCAATAAATGCCATTGTTAAAATTGTGGAAAGCAAAATTCCAAACAAGCCTATATAATGAACTAATATTAGGTTTAGGCCAAGGTTAGCCAAAGAAACTACCAGTGGTCGCCACTTATCCTCATGCCACATTCCTGCTGCATCCTTGTACATATTAATAAGCGTATTTATATTTCTCACAAAGAAATATATGCAAATGCAAATAACCAAATTGAAGCTTAGCATAGACTTCTCGCCCACCCACATTTTCATAAATGGTTGATACAATCCAAGCAGGTAACATGTGCAAACTGATGCTATCCACAAACTATGTATAAAAATTTCTTTAAATCATTGTAGTTCTTATCTTCACTTTCAACTATAAGACTATTTCCTACACCCGCCATACAGGCATTGAAAATGATCATTATAAATCCATATATGGATGACATTATATAAAAATAATTATTATATATTGCGGAGTTGTTAATCCTAAAAAGGTTGATATGACAATTGTATCTGCTGAATCAATTACAACTGAACCAAGTTTTGCGGTAAATAAATCTCTAACCTTTCCATTAATTACTTTCACTTCTGACTTATCCAAATGACCTCTTGCATTGTAATTAGGGAACATTTTATTGCATTTCCATGCTGCATATAAGTTATTAAACACACCTGTTACAAGCGTAATTGCCAGATACAAATAGTAGTTAGCCACAATTATTAATAGCACCGCCTGTATTATATACTGCAAAGTAGATGAAATCATAGTTACTTTGGCAGTTACATCATTTCTCTGATGTGCACCAAATAAACATGTTTTATATGCAAACAACCAGTAAGATAAAACTGTTGCTCCTAAATTCATTAAATATAAAACATAAATATTTATATCTTCCGGTGCGCTTCCCAAAATCAACTTAGGAATGAATGGTACTAATATAAGTCCTATTATTAAGATTACCGCCCCTATAATTCGATAATATAACTTATACAAATTCATTAAGGCACAAATTTTCTCTGTATCATCTTCAGCAATCGGCTTGTACATGCTAAATACAAGAGCTGAACCAACTCCTAATTCTGCTAAATTAAGCACACTTAAAATGGAAGTAAATAAGCTGTTTAAGCCTAAATACTCCATGCCTAATGTGTATATAAATATAGTTCTTAGAATGAACGGTCCTAATAATTGATAAATTTTTAGGAACACTCCGTATATTATGTTTCTTGTTGCGTTTTTTGTTCTTTCGATTTTCATTTATAATATCCTTGCTATAGCTTAAGAATTACTATTTATATTTAATGCATTTTTTAGATATTCCAGTGATTCTTTTCTCTTAAATTCTATCTTTTGTTTGTTGTATATAGCGCTTTTTCCTACTATATTTTCTAATGACTCATCGGTATCGCCTATGACACTATAATCATCAATTAAATTAATTAGTGTCTCCATTCTCGACCACATATCCGGTGAAAAATTATCCTTTCTCTTAAAAACTCTGAATGGCTTATCAAAAATTACAGAAAATACACTTCCATGAAACGAATCTGTAAACAGCATTTCACTATGTGAAATTACATATACAAACTCTGCTGGATCTAAGGAGAAATAATCCAAATTGGAAATATCCTTATCCCATAACCACTCACAGTCTAATTCAATAATAGGATAATTATACTTCTCAGATAATTCTTTTATGTATTCTTCAACTTCCTTACTTTTATTTCCTAAAAAATATGTAGCTATATATTTTTGCGGAAGCACTGTTTTAGGTTTGTTTTGAAACTCTTTCCATTCCTCCTGATTTAAAAGCAATGTTGGATCTAAGGTAACAGGCACATTCTTATTTAAAATATTTTTGATTATTGTTGCACCTGATTCCTCCCTAACAGATATAGATTTCATATCCCTCAACAATTTCTTAAACAACTCTACATACTCATCTGGAAGGGTGCTAATTCCAAAACTTGCTGCATAAGCAATTCTTTTTTCAGTCTGTGCAAAATATGCAGTTGAACTTTCTATATCTTCCAAACACTCTATAAATTTTGGATTCCATATCTGGTCACTCCCACAAACAAAGTAGTCAAACCTATCTGCAATTCCTTTTCGATATTCATTTTTATAAGTCCAATATTTGCTTATTTTTAAATATCTTTTGTCAAACTGTGAGAACTTCCTTTCTCTTTTGCAAATTCCAATTCTTTCGTTTATATGCAAAACATTTCTAATACATGTTTTGATTCTATAAAAAAATAAATTTAGTTTATTTTCTTTTTTGAATATTTTATTAATGGTTTCAACTTCGAAACCTAATTTTTCTAAACTTTTTAATAAAGCATAATTTTGAAGTTTATTACCATAATTTCTTCCGTTTGTTATTGTAATAATTCCTATCTTTTTCATGTTTTTCCTTACATTTATAAATTTTTTTTATGTTCTATCTTGTAACCTGCTAATTCTTTATAAGATTGTCCTTCAATACTTGACAGATATCTATCAATATACTTTTCACAATTATATACTGGTATTATAATACTTATTGTGTCCAATTCTCTTAATTACTCCTTCTGTCTACTATCTTAAATATTTTCTGTATTGGTATCCACATTCTCATCAGCACAATAAAAACTGTATAGCTTTTCAAGTTTATTGCAATTTTTGCAATCTTGTGAACCATAGTCGAATTTTTATTATGCTTTAATGCTAACCTAACTATTTTTTCATTATAAATTTCACCTAGCTCCTTTTTAGCAATTGCAATCCCTTTATAATTTTCTTTACAAATATCATAGGTTGGACCAATAAGCTCCAATGCCATCGCTGTGCATACATCTTTCATACAAACATTAAGAATTTTGCTCTCCTTAAACAACTGCATCGCATATGAATATCTAATTTTTGCACTATTATATTTCATTTTTTCATTTTCGGTTTTACTTAATGAACCACTTGTATCATTGTAATAGTATAAACAATCTTTAATGCTAGAAATTTTCTTTATACATCTTATATATTCCAAATTAAATAACATATCTTCTGCATATTCTATGTTTTTATTAAAAACTATATCATACTTCTTTAATATATCTGTTTCATACATTTTGTTACATGTGGCTCCAAAATATATTTTAAACCCATTCTCTGCCATTCTTTGTAAAAAATACTCTTTAGAAAAACTTTTACTATCTTCTAATACTGAAATTCCAACCTCATTATCATATGTTTTACAGCATAACCCACACACACAATAATTATTTTCCCCTATAGCTGTATGCAACTTTTCTATCATTTTTTCATCTATGTAATCGTCGCTATCTACGAAACATATATACTTTCCGTTAGCGCTCTTTATTCCGTTATTTCGTGCTTCAGAAACTCCCATATTGTTTTGTGTAATAATATCAATTCTTTTGTCGATACAAGCATATTCCACTAGCTTATTTGCCGTTCCATCTGTTGAGCCATCATCGACAATAATAATCTGCAATTTATTATATGTTTGATTAATTACACTTTTTATACAATTATCAATATATTTTTCGCAATTATATGCTGGAATAATCACGCTTATTAAATCCTGTTCAATATTATCCACGTTTGTTCTCTCCATCAAATATCTTTTCCCATTTCTTAACGCTTTCATCAACACTAAATATTTCATTCATATCATTAAGTAATTTTTCATATTCTTTTCTTTCTTCCGGATATTTTATCATATTAATTATCCCATCAAAGATTGCATCTTCTGTATTTTCAACAATTTTCCCGTACTTACCATTGTCCAATAATTCTATAGGTCCAGCACATTTTGTGCTTAATATAGCTTTGTTTAAAACCATACTTTCAGCAACTGCTAAACAGTATGATTCATGGTAAGAACCACATACAAACAAATCACATAATTTTATATATGGATATGGATTTTCTTTAAAGCCAAGTAAAACAATCTCGTTTTTCAATCCACATTTTTCTATTTTTTCTTCAATTTCTTCTCTCATATTTCCTTCACCTATTATAAAAATTTGAAATCCATAACCTGCTTTTTTTATTTTTTTTGCTACATTAATTATTCTCAAATATCCTTTAGGTTCAACTAACGCTCCAAGCATTACTATATTAAAAATTTCTTTTTTTAATTCTGTTGGCACAAAATCATTACTTCTTTTTTTTATATTTTCCACATCTACTGGATTATATATATATGATACTTTTTGATTAAATCCGTACTTTTGTACAAATCTTTTTGCACAATAATTTGAGACTCCAATTATTTTATTAAACGGATCAAAAAACCATTTTGCTTTTTTTTCACTGTAATCTGTTGCTGATGATACATTCACCATGGCATCCATATGCTCCCATAAAATTTTTAACGATTTCTTGTTTGTAGAACCTCCTATAACCCTTGCTGCGATTGCATCATCACATGCAACTTCTACATCATATTTTCCTCTAATAAATAATTTATATAATATTTTTCTTGGAATTTTATCACACAGCACTCTTACTAAATGGTTATATATTTCTGAACTTTCTTCCTTAAATGGCATGTTAGACTTTGTTATTATATGACTATCCAAAAAATTCGTATAATATCCACCTGGGAACCTCCTTATCAAAGTAACTTCGTATTTGTCGAAATTTAAATTATTTAAAATTTCCGTAACTACTTTATCTAGTCCTCCCTGTGCTAAAGTATCTATATAAAATAATATTTTCTTCTTTTTTAACATTCTATATATTTTCCTATCTTTTCTTTAAATGTATCATAGTATAAATCTACATTATAGTTTTTATTGTTAATAAATTCATTATAGGCATTTTCAGCTATTTGCTTTCTTAATTCGTCATTGTCATAAAGTTCTTTCATTCCACAATATAATCCTTCTATAACATCTCTACTTTTATCTACCATAATTGCCGTTCCAGAAATTAACGACTCAACAATCCCTCCTGAATTTGTTGAAACGATTGCCTTTCCCATTGCCATTGATTCAAGTGCAACTAACGGAAAAGCCTCTTCGCAAATGGAAGAGATAACCATAACATCTGCAATAGAGTAAAACTCTGGCATATCATTCGGATAAACATATCCTGTAAATATCACATTATCTTTTATATCTTCAATTTCTTTAATTAATCTGACATAATACTCATCTTTATCAATCAAATTGTACCACGTGCTTCCCACAATTAGTAACTTAACATTATTGCATTCTTTACTTACTTTTTTAAATGCTTTGACTAATTCTAAAACACCTTTTCCCTTATAAACGCTTCCCGCATACATATACACAAAATCATTCGCTTCTATGTCATACTTTTCTTTAATTTTATTACAATCGAATTCTTTATTTCTGTTAAATTTCCTTGTGTCAATACAATTATAAAATACTTCTGTAATATTATTAGGCGAACAGTTTTCAACTCTATTCTTTATATATTTACTTACAGGTAAAATAACTTTTGCAGTATCAGTAATATATCTACATAAATATTCCGGCTTTGTTGTTCCATCTATATCATTATGCATATGATATATCATATTATTTTTACTTCTTTTCATATGCTTATATATGTCCTCATACACCTGCATATTATTTTCTATCAAAATCAAATCATAATTATCTCTAAACTTTTTTAATAAAACTCTGTTATACGGAATAAATCTATATCGTCTATTGAACAATTTCAAGAAAGCATTTCTTGCTTTGCAAAAAAACCAATTTAATTTACTTATATGTAGTTGTATTACTTCAGCATTCTTATATTTAATATTACATAATTTAGGTGATTCTATTGTATATATATCCATAAAATAATCACCTTTTTTCTCATTTCCTTTTATTATTTCTGTTGTTAATTCCTCTCCTGCCCCACCATCAACTGCCGGAACCGGAACAAATCCTGCTGAAATTACTGCCATACGTTTCATTTGTACTAATACCTCTTTAACCTTTAAATAACTTTTTTCATAATCCAATGAAAAATACTTCCCATTGCAATTGATGATACTATCGAACCTATTATCACTACACTTAAATTTGCATCTCCAAAAAGATTTTGGAAAATATCTATAGAAATTTGGTGTAACAAAAATATTTCATATGATGCCTTACCAATATATTTTCCTATAATACTCTTACTAATAAATCCCATTGCGCATAATACAATAAGTAATACAAATATATTTTGACAAACTATTCCTATTATTGAAATAAAATATTCTGGGAATTTTACATGCCATCTTAAAATGCTCCAAATAAAAAATGTTACAAAAAACACTATCGTAAAACTAATAATTATCAGGATATATTTTTTAAAATCATTTAACTTTTCTTTTACCCACTTCAAATCACTAAAAGCAAAAACAATTCCTAGTACAAATGGTAAAGATTGTCCTATAACTGCATTTTCAATTTGCCACCAAACATCATATGCAATTGACAACAAAATTAAGCCAAAAGCCATTACCTTTTTATTTTTGATAATTCTTGCACATATATAAAACAATATGTATAACACAATAATACATTGTATGTACCAAAAATGCCCGCATACCAAGTCTATTCCTAATATGCTCTTTATTAAATTACTTCCTACTAATTTTTTTTGTTCTAACACAATATAGATTATATTTGCACTCCAAAACGGAATTAATATACAGAGCAACCTTCTTTTCAAAAAATGTTGGATATAATTTTCTTTATTAATATAAGAATATGTCAACCCATATCCCGAACAGAAAAAAAACATTCCTACTGCTAAAAATCCAACATTAGCAGGTAATGCCAGTATTCCTATTCCCTCCATTTGTGCACACAAATGCGAAACAATAACCATAATACATGCCAAGCTTTTTATTATGGTCATATTCTCAATTTCAAGACCTTGCTTACTAAATTTGTCATTTTTTCTTAATGGTAATATACATATTCCTAATACTATGCATATAATTGCCATTGGTACTATCTGTTGATTTAAAATATCCTTTATAATACGCATTATTTTCTCTCTTTTTTATGTGTTTAACTATAAATTATAATATACATATTTTAGCTACTATAATTTTTCAATTTATTTTTACATACTTACAACTCCAATCTATCAAGTAACAAATCGGAATCATAATTATTATCAACCACATCAATATCAATAACCAGTATCTAGGTGCATACCTAACGCATTTAGCAATGTCACCATAATTGGATAATGTATTAACCACATATTAGTTGACATCTTTCCTATATATTGAAAAATCTTTGCTACCTTTCCATTTATCAATATGTATGGTATTGTAAAGCACAATATTGGTGCTGTTATATTATCAAATATTGTAGCTTGAATTTTTAGCATAAATATGCATATTCCAATTAATATTATTCCTAATCCTAGTTTGTATTTTTTAGTAATCTTATCCTGAATAAAAATTAATATTCTTTCAAACCCCTTGTATTCAGCACATACATAGCCAATTAAAAATACAGGCAAAAACATAAATGGTTCAATAAACGTCTTATATATAATTTCCGGAACTACCCATTTACTTTGTAACACTGTATTTATAACAGTTATTCCACCTTTGATTCCTACTAATATTCCTATTTGCACAATCCAGTTTGTCTTGCTATATATTTTGTTTATTAAAGGAAATACAAAAATAATTACAATATATGTAATCATAAACCACGCAAATTTATTATATGAATAATCTAATGCAAAAATATTTAATATTACTTTTCTAATATCTAACTGTATTTTGCCCAAAGTTAAGTCAAGTGCAATAATTATAATTGTTATAAAAGCATATTGAATCCATATATTATATATTCTTTTTAATGAATCCTTTATTGAATAACTTCTCCCTTGTTGAGAAAAAAACATTCCATAACCGGACAAAAATAAAAACATTGCTACACATATTTTTCCTACTGAGCCAATTAACCAAGGAATATCATTTACATTTGGTAATTTTATAAATGCAGTATATTTTCCATAATCCATCCAATATAAATGATCAAATAACATCAACAATAATGCTACACCTTTTGCACCTGTGTATGTTCTTTTGTAAACTTATATTTATTTTCCATCTGTTCCCTTTCTCTTACAATCCCCCAACTTCACATACCAATAAAAGTACCCGCTTCTTCCACTCCTAATACTTTTATACATCTGCTGCAAATATCTTGGATTATCTTTATCTAAATATAATTCTTCCTGATGACTGCATCTTTCCATTGTCTTCCTAATCAGCTTTTTCTTTTCTCTTCCTGACAAATCATCATTCCAAATAATATTTTTTGTAATTGCATCTGCCATATAATGAAGTACAACCATATTAAAAACTTTCTTTTTTACTTCATTATTTTTTATTTCTGTATTAAATATTTTTTCTACAAAATATTCAATTCCATTTAATCTTGCCAGATTAGAATTATGAAGTAAGCTTGTACTTCGTTGCAAATATTCATATCCAACGTAATCTATGTAAGTAATTTTTTTCCAATAATTAAGAAATTCCAAGTTATAAATTAAATCTTCTCTATCTATTACTTTTGCGTCTCCAAGAATCTTTGACTCATCTATTACTGATTTACGATAAAGTTTATTCCAATCGTAACCAAAAGACATTTCATAAATCGAATCATATAGTTTTCCAAGCATTTGTTCATTAGTGTACGTCGCATTTTCCCATTTACATGTTTCGATAATATTTCCTGCTTCATCTACTTTTTCGTAGCCAAAAATCACAACGTCTGAGTTCTCTTTTTCAATTGCTTCAACACATTTCTTTACAACATCTTTCTTCACAATATCGTCGCTATCTACGTACATAAGATATGTTCCTGTTGATTCCTGACATCCTGTATTTCGTGCTGCTGCAAGTCCTCCGTTTTGCTTATGAATAACCTTAATTCTTTCATCTGTCTTTTCAATTTCATCACATATATTTCCACTATTGTCTGTTGAGCCATCATCAACTAATATGATTTCAAGATTTTCATAAGTTTGATTTTGAACAGACCGTATACTATTTTTCAAATATTTTTCCACATTGTATATAGGTAATATAACCGAAACTTTTTCCATTTTTTCTCCACTAATCTAATCATTTGTCAACAATTGTGTAAACAGTTCACTCCACTGTTCAACAATTTCTTCCATGTTAAACTTCTCTGTTCCAACCAACGCATTCTCAGAAAATAACTTTCTCTTGCTTTCATTTTCTATAAGTTCATTAATTTTTCTGCCATTTGTTCTATATCAAAACAATCTACCAGATAACCATTGATTCCATCTGCAATTATCTCCTTTGGACCTGCAGGACAATTAAAACTAATACATGGTAATCCCTGCGTCTTAGCTTCAGTAAGAACAAGTCCAAAACCTTCATAGCGTGATGTTAGAACATACATTGCAGCTTTCCTATAGTATTCATTTATGTCATCTACGTGTTCTTTCAAAATGATATTTTTTTGCAATTTATATTTTTCTATTTTCTGTTGCAAATCATATTTATCTTCGCCATCACCAATAACAATCCATTTCCAATCAGAATGTTTACTGAACACTTGATTTGCAACATCTATTAGAATGTCAAACCCTTTTTGTTCTGTATATCTGCCAACACTAATTATTGTTTTGCTGTCCATATTGTAACTTGTAGTGTTAACATTGCTTGGCATCGGATTATGAATTCTCACTAATTTCGTTTTCACTTCAGTCTCTTTTTCATAAAAATGTTTATCTTCATCTGTAAGAACTACAATGGCATCTGCTTTTTTCGCTGCCATTTTTCTTGTTAGTTTTCTGTAGTTCACATAAGGATTAACATAGTAGTTAAACTGCTCCCATGACACTAACTTACACTTGTTTTTCTTTAATGCTGGTATTGAATACAAATCAAGTATTCCATCTATATCTACCAACACATCTATTTTGTTGTTCTCTACATATTTTTTAACAGCCTTCACATAAGTTAATATTTTCTTTCCACTAACATGTTCTGAGAACAATGTATCTCTTTTTATGCCCTGTTCTAAATGAAAGAATGTTTTCTTCTTATCTTCCCATAAGCTAACAATACTTATTTCAAACTGACCTCTTTTATGTAATTCATTTGCTATAACTGTTCCAACTCTTTCAGTTCCACCACTTCTTGTAATGTCTCCTGAAAAAAAACAAATCTTTTTCATTTTATCTCCGTTTTTTATATCTGCTTCTATACTATAAAACTAGCTAATTTCCATAATTTATAATTATATGTTTCAAAGGCATCTTGAATATCTTTGTTAATAATTCTTCCTTTTACTTCATATTCACTTGGTTTAATGTTATTAATTAATTCACATGCCAAAACAAAAACATCCTCTATTACTTTGTCGTCAAGGTTTGATACTCTTCTGTACAGTAATGATGATAAATGTCCAAAAGCTAAATTGTACAAAACCTTATCTTTTTTATGTTATTATTTTCAGCCTGTTTAATTGCATCTTCCATTACCCAATAGTGATCTAAAGTCTTAATTGAATTGCGTGCATTTCTAATTATACCACTGTAATTAATTCTATAGTCATATACTATATCTGACAAAACCACCATTTTACACGGCATTCTAAATAACACATTACAAATTATTGTGTCCTCATACCATTTGCCCATAGGGAATCTAATATTATTGAACATTTCCCGTTTGAAGATTTTCCCCCGGCATACCCATGATTGCACACTGCCTGTCCCGGATTATTTTCTATTATTTTAGGTTCATTTAAACATTTTTGTTTGTGATTAATATCCATAAACATTCCATAACTTCCCACAACAACATCTGCCTTGTTATTAATTAATGCATCCATCATGATTTCAATGGAACCATCTTCTAACAAGTCATCTGAATCCATAAATGTTATGTATTTTCCAACAGCATTGTTAATTCCTGTATTTCTTGCGCCTGACAACCCTTGATTCTTTTGCTCTATATATTTTATTTTGTCAGATTCTATGCTCTGAATTATTTTCTTTGTATTATCTGTTGCTCCATCATTAACAATTATTAACTCATAATTGTATTTTGTCTTTTGATTCAAAACAGAATCTATTGCTTCCTTTATATACTTTTCTACATTATATGCCGGCATAATAATCGACAAATCTACATGTTCATTTGTTGGAAGATTAATTATTTCCGATTCCATATTTTCAATAGGATACTCTCTAAGTAATTCTTCCCTTACTTTTAAAGCATCATAGATTTTCTTTTTTCTGCTCTTTACAAAATTCCTTGCCACCATATAATAAGCCATCAGTAATGCATATCCCACTTCCGACAGCACCTTTGCAATTACATGATTTTTAAATATCCTTGAGAAAGTGTTATACATCCTCTGTTTCATAAATAACCACCCTTTTTTTCTTTGGTTTTTCTTCTAAATTTTCTTCCAAATTTTTGTACGAATTACTCTTGTATGCCAAAAGCTGTAATATTGGGAATGTTGCAGCCTCATGTCTTACCCACGAACCGAAGTCCGGTTCAAAAACTACTGAGCCAAAGAAGTAGGCACTATAACACGCCACAACAACAATCATGTTGTCATCCAAACTTTTAATATTCTTAATCGCCTTAAAGTAGTAATACAATATAAAAAACTGAAAAACTACAAAGGGCAAGTAAAATATTCCCTTAAACGCCAATTCTATTGGCACCATCATACGCACTGCATTAATTACATAATCATACATAAAGATTCCTAAGTTACCATTAACTTTTATTGGATTCTCAATACTTGTACTTGCGCCTTCATTCGTTTCCGTTGTGCCATCTCGTGCGTTTAATGCGTTTACATAGTCCTTATGTGCTACAAACTGACTTGCATAGAAGAACGTAAACACAGCCACAAACACATAACAACTATAATCACTATATGTTTTCGTCTGATTTTTTCTCTCTGTTTAAGCCATACAAAAATCAGATACATAAATATTGTCATTGCCGCCATAATTATGTAATAAGACCTATAGAATGTACTCTCCCAATAGAACACTAACACACAACCTATCACCTTAAGCAATGTGTTTTTTAGAGGCAACTGAATAATCAAATACAACAAAAAGAAAAAGCAAATCTGAATTGTCTCTTTAGTAATACTGAACACATATATATTTAATAGTCCTACAATCATCAACGAAAAAAAACATTCTCTCATTTCCATTTCTTTTGTTCTGGAAATTATAATCATGGCTATTGGTGTGAGAATTATTCCAAGTCCTATGCTCCATTGTGTTAACGTTGTCCAATTAAAGAAATTTATTGCCTTATAAAAATCTACTGTGCTTTGATATCCTCCCCAATTGGTCATTCCTTTACCACCTGTAAGCATAGTAAGTAGTCTCCAACTATCAAAGTAATATTTATCCGGAAGCATATATAAGTGAATAAATTTTGCAAGTATTGCTACCAAAGGTATTAATAACAATGTTGTATCTCTATTCTTTTGTCTAATTCTCTGATAACTTAAATCCATTCTCCTCCAACGCTTTCCTATAAAACTCTTCCAACCATACTGCCTGTGCCTTAATGTCAAACCCGGCTTCTACAATTTGGCTGTAAGTATCTTTTTTCTCAAAATTATTCATTTGGTTTATCACAACATCTGCCCACTTTTCAGGTGTTTCGTCTAAGGTTACCACTGTCACATTACCTGTAATGTCACATTCCACCGGCACCCTGTCTGATATTACGCAAGGCAAACCTGCTGCCTGTGCTTCCACCATTGTTACCGGCAAGCCTTCAAACAACGATGGCAAAAGGAATACATCAAATGTCTGCACTACTTTTTCCACGTCGTCCCTTACACCAAGGAATTTCACTGAATCTGTCAGCCCCAGTTTGGCTACCTTTTCCTTAATGTGATTTTTTAGAACGTCATCTGTCTCGCCACCACCTACTAGTACCAGCGCTGTGTCTGGTTCTTTTTTGTGAATGGCGTCAAATATATCTATTAAAAATTCATGATTCTTCTGTGGGAAAAATCTTCCCACGTGACCAATTACTTTCTTATTTGTAAGTCCAAGCTGTTTTCTCATATCATCCTGAACAGCTTCATTGTATCTATATGCATTAGCATCTATGGCATTTTTCATAATGATAACTTTATCCCGGTTCTTTTTGCCATAAAGCCAGTCCCCTGCTTCCTCTCCGCAGGCAAACATGTGCGTATTGTAGTATTTCAGCATGAATCTAAAATAATATCTTACAAGAAGTTTCAGATTAATTCCCAGCGGTCTGTTGTGAGAATGGGATATTCTAACAGGCACACCCATTTTCTTCGCCACTTTAAGTGGTAGGTAACTTCTTCTTCTAAATTACTATGTATAATTTTGTATTCAGGATGTTCTTGTAAAAACTCCTTAACTTCTTTTTTATACTGATGAAATTTGCCGGGATACATTGGACACATATGGTATACCCTGCCACCAAGGCTTTCAATTTCATCTTCGTAAGCAGCCCGATAATCCCTGTTTGTAAGGAAATCAAACTTCACTACGTCTCTATTTATATTTCTCATATAATTCATAATCATGGCTTCTGCACCACCACGATCCATTACCGTATCCAAAACAAGAACATGAATTGCTTTCATATTATCTTCCTTTAACGTAATTTGTATTATAGTTAATTTCTAACAGTTCAAAATACTTATTTTCATATTTCTGATGATAATGTTGATTAATATATCCGTCATAAGCATTTATACTATCCCTGGTAATGACAATGTACTGAGCCTTTAACGACTTAATCATTTTCTCAAACTCTAATGTCATTTCACTATCATGACTACACTGCCAATCTTGTAATATACAATATTTATAACATGGCTTTATATCCGATATAATGTAGAACTTAGCTAAAACATTATATGCAATAACTCTGTCTAACTTATCACCTGGAATTTTTTCCTTTAAATCATTAACATATTTTGCATAATCTTGTTCTTCATTTTTTGTGACAAGATTACAACTATCAGCTAAAACACTCACATTTTTTCCTATCACTATGCACGAGCTTATAATAAGGAAAAGCATTAAAACATATCTATACGTTCTATATTTTATCGATTTCAAGTCAACTATACATACACCAATACATAATAATGGTAACCATATTATAAGATAGTGTCGATATGGTTGCCCACTTATTTGTAATGCTATCGCAAATACACTCATAACAACCATACATATAGATAATATATTTTTTGTCTTCAACTTATTCTTTTTGAAACAGCTTACTAAAAATACTGTAAAAATTGGGATTAAATAAACTATTGTCTTAATTTGTTCCTTTAACAGATATTTTTCATTTGTGCTTGCTTTTGCATATCTAAAATTAAATATAAATGTTGCATAGATTGCATCCTTCAGAGCACCTTTTGCAATAAAATATATAACAAATGGTGTAAGGCTAACCAGTATTCCTAACGCAAACCAAAGAATATTTTTTAAAATAATATCATACCTTTTTTCAAATAATACATATACAAATAATACCAGTATTATCGCACATAACGGCAAAGCATTTGTAATTCTAGTTAAAGCACATACAGTAAATGTAATACCATAAAAAAAGGCATACCCTAAATTGTGCTCCACATTTTTCTTATTTTTTCTATTCGAATATTTTACAAAAAAGAATGTACTCCACATCAAAAATGGAAGACAATATTCTTCAGTAAAATTTCCTCCCTGATAATATATATTTAATACAAATAAGCTTACAATTGTAAAAATACAAGACTTGTTCTCATTAAAATATAATTTAAAAATGTTATATTCCGCCATTAATGTTGCTGCAATAAATAATAATTCTATAACAAATAATCCCACTTTATAATTGGGTAACAAAAATGCCAAATATTCCACTAATATAATAAACGGACCTTTATGATCAAAGAACTCCTTATATGGAACCATTCCATCTTTTGTAAGTTTACCTAACATAACAAAAATATCCGAATCATCCCCATAAGTTTTCAATATCATGGAAGATGCACGAGAGCATATTAATAAAAACACTGATGTTGCTATAAGAATCTTTATTATTAGCCAAGCCCCTTGTTTTTCTTTTGCGATATATCTATTCACTATGTTTCTCCTCTTATGCAACTACTTCACTACACTTCCGCTCTCAACATCTTCTCTCACCACAACTCCTGCGCCTATTGTGCAGTTGTCGCCAATATGTACGCCTTTAGTTATCACCACGTTAGTTCCAATCCAGCAATGCTTTCCGATAACAGTCTCTTTACAGGTATAACCCTGACTTTTTATGGACTGTCCCACGTCTTTCACCACATGATTGTGGTCATACACGTGACTGTTTGAACCAAAGATGGTTCCATCCCCTATTTTTATGAACTCTAATGCATTTAATGAGCAACCATTGTTAAAAAAGCAGTTTTCTCCTATTTCCACAGTGCCACCATTCTCGATTGCTACGTGAAACTCATTGCGCCATGTAGTTCCTTTTCCGATTTTTAGTTTTTTGCCATATATTAATTTGTATGTTATCTTCTTTATCTTCGCCTTAAAATGGCACCACATTTTTATAAACTTCATGGTTCTCCATCTTCATGCATTATAAATTCTGTGTCCTATCTATAACTTTTATTTTCACAGGTTTAGCTTAAATATTTTCTTGCTATTGATAAATAGTTTTTAAATACTTTTCGAAACACCAATATAGAACTCTTCTAAATCTTTCGCCTTTTCTTTTATATCAAACCCGGCTATCTTTACTTTTCTGTTCATTTCCTCAGCATCAAGTTCAGTATTTGTAAATGAAATTATTCGATTAGCCCAGTCTACAACATCACTTTCTAAAGCTTCATACTGAATTTCATCGGTAATGTTTACCTTGTAGTCTATTCTGTCTGAGGCAATACATCTTACTCCCGCTGCCTGTGCTTCCACCAAAGTCACCGGAAAGCCTTCGCTTGTTGACGGCATTACTAAAACATCCATCACCTGCAAAAGTTCTTCTATGTTATCTCTAACTCCAAGAAACTTAACCTTATTTTCCAAGCCCTGTTCCTTGATTTTTTTCATTACTTCGCTTTTATACTTTTGCTCCGCTTTTGGTTTTCCGCCACCTATTAACAAAAGTTTGCTGTTTGATCTTTGGTTATTAACATTTTTGAATATATCTATTAAAAATTGTTGATTCTTTTGTTTAACAAATCTGCCTATGTGACCAACTACCAGTGTTTTTTCATCTATTTTTAGCTGCTGTCTCAACTTCTTACCTGTCTTCTCATTTGCCTTGAACTTTTCAGTATCAATTGCATTGTTCATAATAGTTATATTTTTCATATTGTTGCCAAATAGCCACTTAGCAGTTTTTTCTGAACAGGCAAAGCCATGAGTGTACAGCCCCTTCAATCTATTTCTCATATAGAGTCTCGCCCACTGCTTTGGTCCCTTGTCATTTGGTATTGAATGAGCGTGAACGATTCTCACTGGAACACCCATTTTTTTTGCTATTTTCATTGGGAAATAGCTTCTCTCTTCTAAATGTGAATGTATAATCGTATACTCCCTATGTTCCGTCAGAAATTTTCTGAATTCTCTTTTGAATCTGCCTATATTCTTTAGAAGAATTGGATTTAAATGGTATACATTGCTTCCCATTTGTTTAATCTCGTCCTCAAATCTGACTTATATTTTCTAATCACTAAAAAGTCCATTTGAACTTTTTCTCTATCTATATTTCGCAAATAATTCATTACCATTGTTCTGCGCCGCCTCTGTCCATGGCTGTAATCAGAACCAATACTTTTACTTTCCTCATTTTAATATCCCCCATTATAAACCTGTTTATATTTTTTGCACAAAATATCTGTGTTAAAACTCTCTTTTATATTTTCTTTGGCTTCTTTTATAATATTGTCCTGAGCATAATTCCTACACGCTTCAATAGCGTTCACAAACTCATCCACCGTATTACACATATAACCGTTTACCTTGTTTTTTATCACATCGCAGTTACCTATAACGTTTGAAACCACACATGGTTTCTCCATGTACATTGCCTCCAGCAAAGCTATTGGCAAGCCTTCCCATCTTGACGGTAGCAGAAAAACATCTCCGGCATTTGCCACATCATATCTACAGTCGCCATCTGCCCAGCCTGTAACAAAAATGTTAGGTGCCGTCAGTTTATCTTCTAATTCACCTGCACCAATCCACACGAATCTAATATCCGGAAGCCTTTTAGCAATTTCATTAAACATTTCCGGATTTTTTTGGTATGTAACTCTTCCCAAGGTATAAACTGTGTATGGATGATTTTTTCCTACTAATGGTAAAGTTTCAAGTATTCTGTCCATTTTCGACATATTGATGCCATTACTAATGTATGTTGATTCTTTACAAACTGTAAGTCCCTGCTTCCATTCACTTTCACCGCAGGCAATGGTAATGCAATTTGACTTTGCACCACATATTTTTTCTATTAACTTGTATAAATTTCTTTTATTTTTTGAGACGCCTTCCATTAAAAAGCTATATCCATGAGGTGTATATAAAACTTTTTCGCATTTTCCTGGGAACATAAATCTACCTATAGCTCCAGCTTTTGAAGAATGAGTATGAATTATATCCGGTTGAACATCTTTTACGATTTTTCTTAATTCAAGATACGCCTTCAAATCTTTCATTGGATTAAGACTTCTTGTAAAATTCTTTACTTCCACAAGCTGTATTCTATTGTCAAAAAAATCTGCATAATTCTTTGGTGTTTCTTCACGCATTCCAAAAGCAATGGTAATATCAAAATCGTTACACAACCCGTTTGCAAGTTCTACTATAAATGTAAAGACTCCGCCTCCCATTGCTTCTACCATATGCAGCACTTTCTTTTTTTCTTTTGCCATAATTTTCTCCGTATGCTGTACTAGATTTTCCTTTCAATTTCCCTTATGAATACTTAATATTCTGGACTCAGTTTTTCGCACACATATTTTCTTTAACACAATTAAGTGCTTCTTCCACTACATTGTGCATATCAAAATACTTGTACATTCCAAGTCTACCGCCAAAAATTACATTTGATTCTTTTTCAGCTAACTCTTTGTACTGTGCATATAACTTGTTATTTTTCTCGTCATTCATTGGATAGTAAGGTTCGTCGCCTTTCTTCCAAGTTGCAGGATATTCTTTTGTAATGATTGTCTTAGGTATGCTGCCTTCGTTTCCACCCTGACATGCAAATTCGAAATGTTTGTGTTCGATAATTCTTGTATATGGAATTTCGTACTCTGTGTAATTCACTACTGCGTTGCCCTGATAATTTTCCTGTTCAAGTTCCTCTGTTTCAAATCTTAATGAACGGTACTCTAATTCTCCGTAGCAGTAATCAAAATACTCATCAATCATTCCCGTAAACACAATCTTATTTGCAATGTTTTTGTACTCTTCTTTTTTGTAAAGAAATCCTCGTTAAGTCTCACTTCAATGCCAGCCAACATTTTCTCGATAATCTGCGTGTAGCCACCCACCGGGATTCCCTGATATTTGTCATTAAAATAATTGTTATCATATGTAAATCTGACAGGCAAACGCTTAATAATGAAACTTGGTAACTGATCGCATGGTCTTCCCCACTGCTTACCTGTATATCCCTTAATAAGCTTCTCATAAATATCTTTTCCTACCATTGAAATTGCCTGTTCTTCCAAATTCTTTGGTTCAGTAATTCCTGCTTCTTCTACCTGCTCTTTAATCTTCTTTCTCGCTTCATCCGGTGTAAAAACTCCCCACATTTTATTAAATGTATTCATATTAAATGGCAAGTTATATAATTCGTCCTTGTATCTTGCCACAGGCGAGTTGGTATATCTGTTAAATTCAGCAAACTGCTGTATGTAATCCCATACTTCTTTGTTATTAGTATGAAAAATATGTGCTCCATATTTATGAACATTAATTCCATCAATGTTTTCTGTGTATATATTACCTGCTATGTTAGGTCTTTTGTCAATAACTAAAACTTTCTTTCCTGCTTTGCTTGCTTCATGTGCAAAAATACTTCCAAAAAGTCCTGCACCTACTACTAAAAAATCGTACATATTTTAATCTCACTTTTCTAATTTTTAAATTATTATTTCTTATATGGAATAACAGCCCATATTATTATAATATTAACACGTATATAGGAACATTAAAAGGTCTTTTGTAGGAAAGAAAAAACCTGCAAGTGTTCCATTTTTTCAAAACACTTACAGGACTTTTTTCTATTCTCTATTTCATTGTTAATTGTTCTATGATTACTTCCAAGTTCTTGTTTATGCCAACGGCATTAATATTACCACAAATCTGCTTGACAACTTCTATATTTTCTTCCAAATCATCTGCTATTTCTTCTACAGTTTTTCCTTTTTTTATTTTCTTATATACCATTTCAATAAGCTTTCTG
>ERZ859980.386-NODE-386-length-29432-cov-1.701467_pt1 | contig 29432 bp, 34 predicted proteins | sample MGYA00509984_ERZ859980 | MGnify/ENA primary metagenome ERZ859980 (study PRJEB30046, sample SAMN00715173) | human gut metagenome | study: EMG produced TPA metagenomics assembly of the A metagenome-wide association study of gut microbiota in type 2... | reverse complement strand
TTAACCGATAGGTCGTTGGTTCGAGTCCAACAAGAGGAGCCAAAATGCTTAAATGTAACAATTTAAGCATTTTTTTTGTTTAAAAAATTAATTAGAACATTTTAACATATTAGCAAATCCAACATTGATTTTTAATATAATCTAATATATAATATAAAAAAATTTGGAGGTACTATTTTGAATAAAGAAGAAATTTTTAATTACTGTTTAGAAAATTTAAAGAGCTCTGAAATAAAAAAGGATGAGCCAATGAAAAAACATACATCATTTAAAATAGGAGGAAATGCTGATATATTTATAAAAATATCAGATTTAGATGACCTAAAAAATATATTAAAATTTATAAACGAAAATAAAATAAATTTTACAATAGTAGGAAATGGAAGCAATATTCTTGTTAAAGACAATGGAATTCGTGGTATTGTCGTTAAATTGGATTTTAAAGAAATTGATATAAAAAAAGATGATAATAAAGCAATAGTAACTGTAGGAGCTGGAGTTTCATTAGGATTGCTAGCACAAAAATTACTAAAGGAATCAATAGGTGGATTGAGTTTGCATCTGGAATTCCAGGAACAATAGGTGGCGCAGTAAGAATGAATGCTGGAGCTTATGGTGGTGAATTTAAAGATATTGTAATATCAACAAAATGCATTGATATTACAGGAAACATTATAGAGCTTGCAAATAAAGAGCAAAATTTTTCATACAGACACAGTGCTTTTATGAATAACAATCTAATTATAATACAAAGTAAATTAATGCTTGATATACAGGAAAATCAAGATGAAATAAAGCAAAAGATGGACGAAAATTTAAATGCTAGAAAATCAAAACAACCAATAAATATGCCTAATGCAGGTAGCACATTTAAACGTGGTAGTGATTTTATTACTGCTAAATTGATTGATGAATGTGGTTTAAAGGGTTACACAATAGGTGGGGCTCAAATATCTGATGTTCATGCAGGTTTTGTTGTAAATACTGGAAATGCAACTGCAGAAGATGTATTATCATTAGTTGATTATGTAAAAAACAAAGTTTATGAAAAATTTAAAAAAGAAATTCAATTGGAAGTTGAAGTAATTGGAGAATAACATCAGAAGGAAGAGGTTAGATAATGAAAGGTTTTTTTTCGTGGTTTAAATCCGAGAATAAAATTAAGAGATGGCTGTTTTTAATTTTAGTTTCGATGATAGCAATTTGTTATGCTATGTCAACAATTTTTGTTACAGAGTCGTTAGACATAACAAGTGTTTTTAAAATAGTTATATTATTTATATTAGGATTTTCTGGAATTGTTTTTTCAGTTGTTTCTATTCAAAAAAGAACATTAGAGCTTTTGGTAAAAGAAACTGATAAAAGAGATAATGTAAAATCCTTAATATATAATAAAAAAGTATATAATCAAGGTCCTAAAATAGTTGTTATAGGTGGTGGAAATGGTTTAAATGCTGTACTTCGAGGTTTAAAAACTTATACTGATAATATTACAGCAGTTGTAACAGTAAGTGATTATGGAGAAGGAAAAACAGATTCACGAATGTTACTTAATACATTACCATTAGAAGATATAAAAGAAAGTTTAATTGCATTAGCATATAATGAAGAAGAAATGGAAAATTTAATAAAACACCAATTTACATATGGAGCATTAAAGTCACTTTCTTTTGGAGATATTTACTTATTAGCAATGCAAAACTTATATTCAGATTTTTCAAAATCTGTAGAAAAATCGAAAAATATTTTAAATATAACAGGAAAAGTGCTACCAGTTACTCAAGATGAAATCGAAATATGTGCAGAGCTAACAGATGGTACTGTTATAAGAGGAAAAAATGAAATTCCAGATGTTATTAATGAAAAGTATGTAATATAAAAAGAGTATACATAAGCCCATCAAATTGTAAGGTATCACCAGGTGTTGTCGAAGCAATTAAAGATGCAGATGCAATAGTTATAGGGCCAGGAAGTTTATATACAAATGTAATACCAAATCTTTTGGTAAAAGGCGTATCAAAGGCAATAAAGGAATCAAAAGCATTTAAAATTTATGTTAGCAATATTATGACTGAACCAGGGCAAACATATAATTATTCTTTAACAGACCATATAAGAGCAATAAAAAGACATATGGGTGAAGGAATGATAGATTACTGTATTTATGATACAGGAGAAGTTATGCCAGAATACATAAGAAAATATAATATGCAAGGTTCAGAGCTAGTAGAGCAAGATATTCAAAGAGCAAAAAATGAAGGAATAAAACTTATTAAAAGGGATTTAGCAACAGTTGAAAATGGTCATATACGACATAATCCAGATGCAATTGCAGGAGCGATAATTGAATTGGTTTGTGAAGATTAAAATTTAAAGATAAGCAAAATGACCCAGAATATTTAATTTTAAGTCAAAAACTAAAATATAAGAAGATTAATCCTAAAAAGAAAAATAAATGGAAAAAACAAAAATTAAATAAGATGGAAAAAGCAAATTTTATTCTAAATATGAAAACAGAATAATGTCAATAAGAGAAAGTGATGAAAAATTAAAAAGAAAGATTATGAATGAAAAAAGAAGTAATCAAATTTTAGAAAAAGTAAGCAATATTAAAAAATACAATACTGATACACAAAGAGCTAAAAAGATAGAAGAAGAAAAGCGAAGAAAAATTATGAATAAATAAAATTTGTAATTTTTATATAGGATAATACTGAAGAAAAAGAGAGGTAAGTATGAATGAACTTAAAAAAATCAAGTTTTGAAGATATAATAAAAAAAGAATGGATTGTTACAAATGGACTTGGAGGATTTGCAAGTTCAACAGTAGCAGGTGCTAATACAAGAAGATACCACGGAATACTTGTGGCACCATTAAATCCTCCTGCACAAAGATATCTATTGGTTTCAAAAGTTGATGAAAGTATAGATATTAATGGAAAAACATATCCATTATATACAAATATGTGTAAAAATAATATATCAGAAGGATATAAAAATTTAGTAGCATTTGAAAAAGAAGAAGTTCCAACATACTATTATAATGTTGAGGGAATAGAAATTGAAAAAACAATATGTATGGAATACAGAAAAAATGTTTCTATTATTTTGTATAAAATAAAAAATAATGATTCAAAAACGAAATTAAGTTTAACACCATTACTTAATTATAGAGATTTTCATGGTACAAGCTATAATAAGAATTTTTATATAAAGCAAACCAATAATAAAAATTTAGTTGATATAGTGATAGATAATAGTGAGCATCACATATATATGAATTGTTCAGATGGAAATTATATTGTAAAAGAAAATGATTCATTTAAAAATATGTACTATATAGAAGAAGAAAAAAGAGGACTTCCAAGTGAAGAAAACCACGCAATAGCAGGAACATATGAAATTGAAATTAATCCAAATGAAGAAAAATATATTACATTTTCTTGCTCTCTTGATGAAATAAAAATTGATAGAAAAAATGGTGTAAAAATAATTCAAAATGAAAAGAAAAGAATTAAGCAATTAATAGATAAATCAGATTTATCTGGTGATGATGATTTAATAAAAAAATATATAATAGCAACAGATAATTTTATTGTATCAAGAAAAAATCTACTAACTCTTATAGCTGGATATCCTTGGTTTTTAGACTGGGGAAGAGATACATTAATTTCTTTTGAAGGAACAGTATTAAAAAATAAAAGATTTGATGTTGCAAGAAAAGTATTATTAACATTTACAAAAGATATAAAACAAGGATTAGTACCAAATGGATATTCTGAGTATGATAATACTCCACTATATAATAGTGTTGATGCAAGTTTATTATTATTTGAACAGGTTAAAAAATATATAAATTATACTAAAGATTACGATTTTGTTAAGGATAAATTATATACAAAATTAAAGAACATTATTAAGAATTATACCAAAGGTATTGATTTAGATAAAAATAATATTTATTTAGATGAAGATTATTTAATATCTGCAGGATCATTAGAAACTCAAAACACTTGGATGGATGCAAAAGTTGGCGATTATGTTGTTACTCCAAGAAATGGAAAGCAAGTTGAAATTAATGCTATGTGGTATAATGCACTTATGATTACTTCTGAACTTGCAGAAAAATTTGAAGATGATGTAGATATAATAAATGAGCTAAAAGAACTAGCTAATAATACTAAAAAATCATTTAATGAAAAATTTTACAATAAAAAGAATAAATGTTTATATGATGTTTTAGGTGATGATAAAATTAGACCAAATCAATTATTGCTCTATCATTAAGTTACCCAGTTATAAATCCAAAAACAGAAGTTGCAAAAGAGATGTTTAATACTGTAACTAAAAAGTTGTTAAATAATTATGGATTAAAAACATTAGCAAAAGGCGAAGTTCATTATACTGAAGTATATGAAGGAGATTCATATAGAAGAGATATTAGTTATCATCAGGGAATTACATGGCCATGGTTATTAGGTCCATACAATGATGCATTTTTAAATATCATTAATGCGGAAAAAAGTAAAAGCGAGAAAAATAATTTAATTGAGCATCATCAAAAATTTGTTGAAAAATTAAAAAAGACATATACAAAAGAGCTAAACGAAGGAAAAACAATAGGTAGCATTTCAGAGCTTTATGATTCAAAAAGACCATTTGAATCTAAAGGAGCATTTGCACAGTGTTGGAGTGTTGCTGAAGTATTTAGAATAATATTATAATTTTGTTTAAAGTGTAGGAGAAAATGTATGACTATTAATCAATTAGAAAAAGAATTAAAAGAAAATAAGTTGTCAAGCATATATTTACTATATGGACAAGAGCGATATTTATTAGATAATGTAGTAAAAAAAATAAAAAAATCTTTTGGAAATTTAGTAGATGGATTGAATTATATTAAAATAGATAATTCAGCCATTGATAATATCATTTCTGAAATTCAAACTCCTGCATTTGGATTTGAAAGAAAACTAATTATAATAAAAAACACAGATTTGCTAAAAAAACAATCTAAGAAGAAAAATCAATTAATAATTGATAAAATAGAAAAAATATCTGAATATATTGAAAATAATAAAGATGAAATAAAAGATCAGAATGTTATAGTATTTATTGAAGATGATATTGAAAAAAATAAATTATATAAAACAATAGAAAAAATTGGAATAGTATGTAATTTTGAACCTGAAAAGCCACAAGAACTATCAAATAGAATTAAATATATTTGTAATGCATATTCTGTAAATATTGATAATCCAACATTAGCATATTTTATAGAATGTTGTGGTACAAATTTACAAGATTTAATTAATGAAATAAGAAAGTTGATTGAATATAAGGGAAAAGGTGGTCAAATAACTAAAGAAGATATAGATATATTATCTATAAGACAATTTGATAGCGTTATATTTGATTTAACAGATAATTTAGGCAGAAAAAATGTTGCAAAATCATTAGAAGTGTTAAGAAATTTGATATATGCTAAAGAGCCTATCCAAAAAATTTTAATTACATTGTATAATCATTTTAAAAAATTATATATAGTTAAATTATGTGAAAAATATAAAAAAGACATACAAGAAAATTTAAATTTAAAACCAAATCAAACATTCCTTGTTTCAAAATATAAAAAGCAAGCAGGCTATTTTAAGGAAGATGAGTTGTATAATATATTAAAACAATTTATAAATTTAGATGAAAAATACAAAGATGGTGATATTGATTTAAATATTGGTATTGAAGCTGTAATATGTGGATATTGTAGTTAAATATTATAGATATAATATGAATAAAAAATAATGTTTTCCAAATAATATTTTGGAAGACATTATTTTTTTGAAGGGAATGATTTTATATGTATAATTTTAGAACTGATATGGCAGATGAGAGACGTGATATTTATAAAAAAGCTAATAAGCTGGAAGGTGATATTCCGGGAATTGAAACAATTGAGAAGATAAGTAATGAAAATATTAAGTCATCTGTGGTTAAAATAATAAATGAAGAAGGGGAAAAAGCAATTGGCAAACCGATTGGAACGTATGTTACAGTTGATATTAAAAATTTAAGATTAGCAGATGATGATGAAATCGAGAATGCTTCTAATATAATTAGTGAGGAGCTTGCAAGTATTGTTGATGAAAAAATTGGTAAACAAGATGAAATTTTAGTTGTGGGGTTGGGAAATCAATTTGTTACTCCAGATGCATTAGGTCCAAAAGTATCTCAAGAAATCGAAGTTACAAGACATTTATTAAAATATGCACCAGAATGTGTTATAAAAGGAGCAAGGTCTGTATGTACAATTGCACCAGGTGTATTAGGAACAACAGGTATAGAAACTTTGGAAATAATAAAAGGTGTAGTTGATAATGTAAAACCTAAATTGATAATTGTAATAGATAGTTTAGCATCAAAGAGTATTGAAAGAATAAGTAGTACAATACAAATTTCAGATACGGGAATAGTGCCAGGAGCTGGCGTTGGTAATACTAGAAAAGAGTTAAGCAAAAACACATTAGGAGTACCTGTAATAGCAATTGGAGTACCAATGGTTGTTGACTTAGCAACAATAACAAATGATTGTTTAGACATATTTATAGAAAATCTACAAAGTCAAGCTAAATCAAATGACTATTTAAACAATTTAAAAAATCAAGATAATTACGAAGAAATAAAAACAGCTCTAAATCCAAGAGATTATAATATGATTGTAACGCCAAAAGAAGTAGATGATTTAATAGAAAACATGAAAAATATTGTAGCAAAAAGTATCAATTATGCAATTTAGAAGTGGGAAAGGGGACAGATTTTATAAATTTTGTTTTGGCTGGTTTTGAGATTAAATGAAGTTAGAATAATTTAGCTCTTTATTAATTAGGTACAGTATTATTGAGATAATAACTGTGATAAATAAACTATTTCCCAAAATTACCACTAAACCTTGCCGAAAAATGTCGAGATTTATCTTGCGTAAAAAAATACTAATTGGTATAATGATGATAATAATATAAAAACGAAGTAGATATAATATTTACCAAAAGAAAAAACAGAGGAAAGATACCAATGAGCAAAAATGATAAGAAACAAACAACAACACAAACCAATACAAAACCAATAGTAATACTATTGCATTATTATTAATAACAGCAATAGTATTTTCAAAGTACGCCTATTCAAAATACAAAACAACACTAACAGAAAATGGAACAGCAACAGAAGTAAACGGACAAACACAAACAATACCAGACATAGATTTAGCACAAACAATGGACACTCACAACAACGTAGAAAAAAATAAAATAGCGTCAGGAACACAAGGGCACTTTGATTTAGAACTAGATGAAAGAGAAAGTGAAGTTGCAATAGATTATGACATAAAGTTAGCAATAAATGAAAAGCCAACAAATTTAAAATTCTACGTAGATAGCGAATATAAATATGAAATACCAGTAAATGATAGTATTATGAATGTTAAGGGAAGTACGAGTGGTACTTTTATAAATGAAGATGGAACGCTAATTGTTGCAAGTAATGTAAATCCAGTAACAATTAAATAACAGATGATACTATAAATAAAAGTACTAATGATTATTATTTTTATGATACTAAAAATTTTATAGAAAAAACGTTTTTTGTAGCTTCTCGTTATATTTTGCTTAGAAATGATGATGTAGTTTATTATGTTCGAACAGTAACATCTGGGCATTTGGCATATAATTTTTGGACTTTTAAAAGTGGCGGAACTGAAAAAATGTTTTACCTGTGGTTATATTGAGATCTAATATAAAAACAAATGGTCGAGATTCGAGTGGGGGCTTGGAATTTAGATATTTGAAAATAAAGGGAATAGAGCAAGCAAAAAAATACTTTACAGAATGGGAGATAAGAGAAAAAGACTACTCGGAGTTAATATTGACAGACGTGTTAAAAATCTGTATAATTGAATTACCAAAGTACATAAAATACAAAGTAAATAACCCAAACTTAAATCTTTGGACAGAATTTTTAGAAAATCCAGAGGTGGTAAATATGTCAGAAAAAGATATAGAGAAAGAAAAAGATGAAAGCCTAAAAACAACAAAAAAAGCAATAAAGCAAGCCAAAGATACATTAGAGCAAATAAGTAAAGATGAACACGAACAAGAGCTAGCAAGATTACGAAAAAAATACATAATGGACCAAAATGCAATTCAAGAATACGGATATTGCCAAGGTGTTGAAGACGGAAAACGAGATGGAATTGAAATCGGAAAGCGCGATGGAATTGAAATTGGAAAAAATGATGGTATACAATTTGAAAAAATAGAAACAGCAAAGAAAATGTTAGCTAAAAAAATGCCAATAGATGTAATAATAGAAATAACAGGTTTATCAAAAGAAGAAATTGAAAAAGTAGAAAAGGCATAATAATATAAATAAGAAGAAAAGAGCAGTGTTTTGAATTTTATAAAAACAATGCTCTTTAATAATTAAAGATAAAATTGTTGAAATTTTAATTGTTTAAAAAATAAATATAACACTTTGAAATGGCTTTCTGAAAGACGGGGAATAATTGATTCATATATTCCAAAAAACAAAAAATTACCACTTGCCAAACTACACACATATGATATAATACTAAAAGAAAAAAATTTGTTCATAATAATAATGAAGAAAGAGAGGTAAAAAATATGGATTTTTTTAAAACTTTAAAAAAAGCAGAATGGCTTAATTTATTACTATCACTAGTTTTCATAATAATAGGAGCAATTTTAGTAAAAGACCCAGAAGGTGTTCTAAAAACAGTATCACTTATTGCAGGAATTGTTTTTTTAGTATTAGGTTTCATAAAAATAATAAAATACCTAAAAGATAAATCAAATAGCAATGAATTATATTTAGATATAGTTTTTGGATTAATTGCAATAATAACAGGTTTAATAGTAATATTTTGTACCTCAGCCATAGAAGCAATATTCAGAATTATTATAGGTGTATGGATTATTTTTACAGGCTGTACTCGTTTTGCACTTGTACAATCATTAAAACAAGCGAATTTAAAAGAATGGGTAATTAGTTTAATACTTGCAATTATAATGATTGGTTGTGGATTATATATGATTTTCACACCAGGAACAGTTGTAGCTGTATTAGGAGGAGTTATGATTGCATATGCTGTAATAAATATAGTACAAAGTATTATGTTTATGAAAAATTCAAAAATAATTGTTGTAGAAAAAGTAGATTAATAAAAGACAAAAGGAAGGATGCTAAAAATGGGATTAGAAATAAAAATACCAAAATTTAAATTTCCAAAATTTAAATTTAAAGAAATTGATGATGTTGAAGATATTAATTTAGAAAAGGAAAAAGAAAAAACAGAAAAAAACAAAAAGATAAAAAACAATACGAAGGCACTCATTATAAAACAATAAAAGATGCTTTTAATTATAGCACAGAACATTATGCAGATAATGTTTTAATTTTGGAAAAGCCAGATCATAAAACACCATATAAAGAAATAACATATAAGGAATTTGGAGAAGATGTTATAAACTTTGGAACAGGATTAACTAAATTTCTAAATTTAAAAGACGAAAGAATAGTAATTATCAGCGAAACAACATATGGATGGTATTTATCATATATGACATTATTATGTGGCGCAGGAATAGCAGTTCCATTAGACAAAGAGCTTCCAGTAAATGAAATAGAAAACTTAATAAAAAGATCAAAAGCAACAGCTGTTATATATTCAGCTAAAAGAAAAGAACAAATTGATAAAGTAAAAGATAATGTTCCAATGGTTAAATATTTTATCGAAATGAACTCTTACGATAAAGTAAAAGGAAGAAATGTTGGATTAAATACTGTTTTACTAGAAGGAAAGAAACTTGTAGAGGCTGGAGACGATTCATTCAAAAATATTGAAATAGATCCTGAAGAATTTAAAATTTTATTTTTTACTTCTGGAACTACATCTCAATCAAAAGGTGTAATGTTATGTAACAGAAATTTAGCTGAAAACATAAATTCTTGTAGTGCATATGTTGATTTAAAAGAAACTGATAGATTGTTTTCTGTATTGCCACTTCATCACGCATACGAATCATCAATTGGATTTTTATATCCATTTGGAGTTGGAGCATCAATTGCAATTTGCGAAGGTTTAAAATACATATTACCAGATATTAAAGAATCACATCCAACAGCTATGTTAGGTGTTCCTGTATTAATTGAAAATATACATAAAAATATTAATAAATCAATTGAAAAAAGTGGTAAATCAGCAGTTGTAAATTCAATGATGCATGTAACAAACGCCTTAAAAACTGTTGGTATTGATATGAAACGTAAAGTGTTTAAAGAAATATTGGATAATTTAGGTGGAAAATTAAGAATTATAGTTTCTGCTGCAGCACCTTTGATCCTAAAGTTGGAAAATGGGTTCAAGATATAGGAATAACATTTTTACAAGGATATGGTTTAACTGAAACTGCACCAATTTCTGCTTTAACACCTGATTATGATACACGTGTTGGTTCAGCAGGAAAAGCAGTTGTATGTGCAGAATTAAAAATAAAAGACCCTAATGAAAAAGGTGAAGGTGAAGTTTTAATAAAGAGCAAAACATTAATGCTTGGTTATTATGAAGATGAAGAAGCAACTAAGGCTGTAATTGATGAAGATGGTTGGTTTAATTCTGGAGATATCGGATATTTAGACAAAGATGGATTTTTATATATTACAGGAAGAAGCAAGAACGTAATTGTAACACAAAACGGAAAAAATATATATCCAGAAGAAATAGAAATGTTATTGAAAAAAAATTTGGAAATAAAAGAATGTATGGTTTATGGTAAAGCTCAAGAAAACAGTAAAGAGCTAACTATTACTGCTAGAGTTATTCCAAACTTAATTGAAATAGAGCAAAAATATGGTAAAGATAGCTTAACTGATGAAAAAGTTTATGATGTAATATGGAAAATTATAAAAGAAACAAACAAAGAGCTTACATCATATAAAGCTATAAAAAAATTAGAAATAAAAAAAGATGACTTTGAAATGACAACTACTATGAAAATAAAAAGATATAAAGAGCTACAAAAAGATAAATCATAAATTTTATAATGGTTTATAGGTTAATCCATAAAACCTAAATATATTACAAGGAAAGTAGCAGTAATGAAACTACAAAACGAAAAACATAAAAATCCTTTTTATTATGCAATAAAAGGATGGGGACATGCATTAAAAACAGAGCTTAACTTAAAATTTGATGTATTAGTAGCAATATTAACTATAGTACTTGGAATAGTTTTTAAAATAAGTATAAATGAATGGATTATATGTATAACATTAATAGGATTAGTATTATCAGCAGAATTAATGAATACAGCTATAGAAACAGTTGTTGATATGTTTACAAGAGAAAAAAACGAATTAGCAGGAAAAGCAAAAGACATATCTGCAGGGGCTGTATTAATACTTGCAATAGCATCAGCAATAGTTGGTGGAATAATATTTATTCCTAAAATAATAGAGCTAATAAAATAAGATTTAAAGCTAGAGGTGGTGTATACTATCTCTAGCTTTAAATGTGAATGATTTAAAATTTATATAGAAAATGTTATATATGAAAAATAAATAATGATCACAAAAATAATTAATAAGAAAAGAACTAAAGTCATACTATTTAAAGAATATAGTTTTATTTTATATAAATTTGAAAGGAAAGAAAATTATGGCTCTTACAGAAATAATTATATTAAGCATAGGTTTATCAATGGATGCCTTTGCTGTAGCAATGTGCAAAGGATTATCAATGCAAAAGATGAGTTGGAAAAAAGCCATAATAATAGCATTATACTTTGGAATTTTTCAGGCAATAATGCCACTAATAGGATATGTATTAGGAATAAAATTTCAGCAAAGTATAGTAAATATTGACCACTGGATAGCTTTTATTTTATTAACAACAATAGGAATAAATATGATAAAAGAAATCTGGAATGAAGCAGAAAATGATAATAATGACAATATAGACTTCAAAAATATGATAGTATTAGCAATTGCAACAAGCATAGATGCATTAGCAATAGGAATAACATTTGCATTTCTAAAATGCGATATAGTATTTTCAGTAACTTGCATAGGAACAATAACATTCATACTATCACTAATAGGAGTAAAAATAGGTAACTTATTTGGAGTAAAATATGAAAAGAAAGCACAATTAGTAGGAGGACTAATACTAATATTATTAGGGCTAAAAATATTATTAGAGCATTTACGGAATAATAAACTTCTAAAAAAATTAACATCACAACAATCTCCTCATAACATATATTGCAATACATAGTTAAAATTAACAAGCACACTCAAGCTCACAAAATGCAAAAAATACATTTTATGTATTGTTTAAAACAAAAAATAAGTGTATAATAAAAACGTCTTATACCGAAGAATAAAAATGAAAGGAAGATTAGTTTTCAATATGGAAGAAAATAGTAAAAGTAAAGAAATTTTTGAATGGATAGTATGCATATTAATAGCTCTAATTATAGTTGTATTAATAAAAGCATTTGTAGGGTTTCCAACAGTGGTAAGTGGAGCATCAATGGATTCTACATTAAAAGATAAACAACGTTTATGGGTAAGCAGAATAGGAATAGAAATACATAAATATCCTAAAAGAGGAGATATAATAACATTTGAAGCACCATCAACAACATATGTAACAAAAGCAAGCTATAATCCAGATGATGTAACTGCTGAGTATAAAAATGATTCCAAGGGAATAGGTGAAAAAATAAAATCTAGTATAGATATATTTGGAGAAACGAGTTTTATTAAAAGAGTAATAGGATTACCAGGCGATTACGTAGAAATAAAAAATAAATCTGTATATTTAAATGGTCAAGCATTAGAAGAAAAATATTTAGATGCTGGAACAGTTACTGATTCTGCAGAAGGATTCTTTTTAGATGTTGTGGTACCAGATGGTTATGTATATGTACTAGGTGATAACAGAGAAGTATCGGGTGATAGTAGAAGATTTGGCTGTATTCCAATTGATAAAATAGAAGGAAAAGCTGTATTTAGATTTTGGCCATTAAACAAATTAGGAAAAGTAAAATAATTATTATAAACTAAGGAGGAAACTATATTGAGTATAGATAATGAAACAGAATCAAAATATCCAAAAGAGCTGAAAAATGTAAAATTAGAATATGCATATATAGGACTATTATTAGAAAATCCTAAATCAATATCAAAATATTATTTGTCATTTGAAGATAGTCAATTTTCTGATCCAATGGCTATGAATTTATATAAAAGTATATTGTTTACAGAAGGTGGGAGATATGCACCAGAAAACATAAAAAGAGATTTTTCATATCCAAAAACTTCAGAAGAAATTTATGCATTAAAACAAAAATTAAAGCAGGAAGCAATACGAACAAATTATTCAATTGAAGCGGTATATACAAAAATAAAAAAATTATTTTTATTAAAAAAATATTATATAAAGGCACCAACAAAACAGTTCCAACAAGAAGTACTTGAAATAAAAAGCTATAAAAGATATAAACAAATGACTATTGAAGAGCTAGAAAGTATTATATCTCAAATTGGAATAAAAAGAGGTATTAGTGAAGGCAGATTAAATTCTAATGCGACGGACTTTTTATTAGAAGGAGAAAATTCATTAACAATGGAATTTCATTACCATTTCCAATTTTAACAGAAGTATTTAAAGGACTAAGAGTTGGTGAAACAATGGCATTTGCAATGCCTTCAAATAGTGGTAAAAGTAGATTTACAATAAATTTGGCTGCACATATTGCATTTGTAGAAAAGAAAAAAGTTTTAATAATTTCAAATGAAATGTCAGAAGAAAAAATGAAATTATGTTTAATTACAACGATTTTAAATAATCCAGAAATGCAACAAGAATTTGGACAAAAAATAAGAAAATCAGAAGGCGAAATATTAGAATTTAAATTTAGACCAGATGATAAAAAGAAAGTAAAAACAGATAAAAAAGGTTTTATAATAAAAGAAGATGGTGAAACACAAGAGAAATTTGTAGAAAGATTAAAAAAGTATTCTACAGAGTTTAGGCAAGTAATTGCAGCAACAGATTGGCTTGAAAATCAACAAGATACCCCAATATGTTTTATGCATGTTTCGGATTGTACAAATGATGATTTATATAAAATTATATTAGATTATTATTATAAAGAAGGTGTTGAATATGTATTTTATGATACATTAAAAAATGATATTCAACATATAGGGGATGGAGAAGAAATAAAAAAGACAGCTACTGTATTATCAAATATAGCACAAAAATATAAAATGTTTATTGGTTCAACATTACAATTATTAGAAAGTACAACAGCACCAATTAATTTAACAATAAATGATATGGCTGCAAGCAGAACAGTAAAAGAAGTATTAGATACATTGTGTTTATTCAAACAAATAAATAACCAATCATATGCTGATTATGAATATTCAGAAATAGAAGAATCAAAGCAATACAAAGATATTAAAGCATATGAAGACCCAGATGTTAGATATTATGCTTGTGTTGTAGACAAAAACAGAGCTGGTGCAAAGCCAAAATTATTGTTTAAATTAAATTTGGCATACAATGAATGGTTTGAATTAGGACATTTAAGAATGAAACAAAAGTTGAAATGAGGTTGTAAAATTTATGCAGAAGATATCTTTACAAAAAAGGAGTTTTTTTAATAGTATAGGATTAGATACAAAAAACATACCAAGTGAATTAAAAGTTAAAACAACAAATTTAACTAAAAAGATACCGTCAGAAGATGTTGTTTTTTTCAAAAATAAGAATTTAGTAACATCAGAGCGCAAACATTTTCGATTAAAGAATTTAATAGGAACTGTTAGTAATGAATATGATGGAAAATCTTGGATAGAAATATTTGTTAATAATGATAAATCTGATGAAATGATAAAGCAATACTTTAAAAATCCAAATTATTATTTTAAAGAATTGCGAAAACTTGACCAAACTAGTTTAAATCATAATAATGAAATAGAGTTGTATGAAGATAATGGTAAGTTTTTTGTAAAAGATGGCACAGCAAGATTGGCTCTTATGATGACAAAATATCTATTAGAAACATCTAGAGCACAAACAAAGGAAGAGCAAAGCTTAATTAATAAGCAATATATATTTGCTGCTAATGTTAAATCTGCCCCAAAAGACAGAGATGTTATATATTTAATTAATAGTTAATAGAAATATATGGAACAAAGCTAAAAATAAGTAAAGTACCAGGAAACTATGAATGTAAATATGTTTTACAATATGGTGATAGAATTTTTGAAATAAATAGTAAAAAAGAGCTTGAAAATTTTATAAAAAATAGTTATTTACCCAAATCATATAAATCAGCGGAAAAATTAAAAAGTAAAATTGCAGGTTTAACAAAAATAGGTATATCTTATAAATTAAATGAAAAAAGTGAAGAGGCATTTTTAGTAATGGGAAAAATTTTTCCAAATTATGAATTTTTTGTAAAATATTACAAAAAGGCACAAAAATATAATATAGAAAATAAATTATTTTCTAAACTAGATTTAGAAAATATTACGTATGAGGTAATTTTGAAAAATTTAATAAAAGTTGTTAAGGACGAAGAGAAAAAAATAAAGGAAGACAATTTAAAGGTGACTAAAGAGAATAAAAGTAAAGAAAAGAAAGAAAAAAAGCAAAAGAAAAATGTAAGTGAAGCCAAAAAAGAAGAGCAAAAATTAAAGAACGCAAAAAATAATACTGAAAAAAAAGAAGAAGATAAAGCAGAAGAACTAAGAAAAAAATTAGATGAAAACAAGAAAAAAATTAATGAACAAGTTGATTTAATTACAGAAAATATAGAAACAACATATTACAAACTAAAATCAGAAGAAGCAAGGGTAATGGATATAGCTAATAGCACGAATATAACCTTAAATATAGATAAAATGAATGACGACAGTATTAATGCAAGTATAAACTCAATTAAAGAAAATATAATAAAAATGCATAAAAAAATTAATTCTGCCGGAAAAATTGATGATTTAAAAAATATTAATGAATTATCAAAAGATTTAAATAAAATTATAGATAGCAAGAATATTGTAGAAGGTTATTCTAATGAAATGGAAAATATATTTAAAACCTGTTTTAATAAGGAAATACAAAAATTAATAACAGATTCTAAATTAAAAAAATTAGAAAAACAAAGACTTGAAATTGAACAAGAAAAATGCTCTTTCTTTAGTAAGTTATTGGGAAAAGCAAAATTAAAGCAAGCAAAGTTAGATAATATTAATTTAAAGAAACAATTAATATTAAGTGAATCACAATATATTAATAAATCTTATTATTATTTGGAAGATGGATTATCAGAGGTGTATACATATTTAAAAGAAGAAACAGATGAAACTTGTTTATCAGATATAAGATTATTTTTACGCAATATAGAGCAAAATAGTCAAATAAAAAATATGATAAATCAAGATAAATTAAATAATTTAGTTAAAGAAAAAATGGAACAAAAACGTAATTTACCACAATTAGTTTTATCTAAAGAAAAGCGTAAGTTATTTAGTAAAGCACAAATAAATCTAATGGAAGAAAAAAATAATGAATTAAAAAGAGTTATACAAATAACAAGGGCAAATTCATTAAAATTGCAAAATACAGGTATGATTCCGATATTGGGAAATATTAAAACAACAAAGTCAATAAATAAATTTTGTAATAATTTAAATGAAATAAATAATACATTAAAATATCAAAATCAATAAAGTTCTAATACAGCCTTCATACGAATAGAATTAAACAAAACTATTCGTATGGGGGTTTTTTATATGAAAAATATATCAATAGAAGAGCGTGCATGTAAACTTGCACATTATATAATAGATTCAAAAGATACAGTAAGAGGTGCTGCTAAAAGATATGGAGTAAGTAAAAGTACAGTACATAAAGATGTATCTGAAAGATTATTAAAAATTAATCCTGAATTAGCATCTGAAGTAAGAGAAATATTAAATGAAAACAAAGCAGAACGTCATATAAGGGGCGGAATGGCAACAAAATTAAAATACAGTCAAAAAAGAAAACAACGGTCAAATATAAAATATTTTGTAGATATTTGAAAAAATATATGATATAATCACACAAAAGAAAAAACGAAGGGAATGAATTAAATGAAAAACCAGAATTATTAGCACCAGCTGGGTCTTTTGAAAAAGCAAAAACAGCTTTTTTATATGGAGCAGATGCAGTATATGCGGGAACATCATCATTATCACTAAGAACAAGAGCCGAAATGCAAGATAATGATTTGGAAAAAACAATAAATTATGCACATAGCATAGGAAAAAAGGTTTATACCGCAATAAATATATATGCGTGGGATGAAAACTATAAGAGATAGTAAATCAAGCAAGAATGCTAGAAAAATTAAAGGTAGATGCTGTAATTGTTGCTGATGGTGGAATAATAGAAATAATAAAGAAAGAAGCACCAAGTATTGAAATACATATAAGTACTCAAGCAAACATTGTAAGTGCTCATACAGCAAATTTTTGGTACAAAAATGGAGCAAAAAGAGTAATTTTAGGAAGAGAGCTTAATAAAAAACAAATAAAAGAAATAATAGATGAAACACCAAAAGATTTAGAAACAGAAATATTTGTACACGGAGCTATATGTTTTGGCTATTCTGGAAGATGTTTCTTAAGTGATTTTTTAGCTGGCAGAAGTGCAAATTTAGGTGATTGTGCACAAAGTTGTAGATGGGCATATAACGTTTATGTAGAAGAGCATAATAAGCCTGGGAATCTAATGCCAGTTGAATATGACGATAAAGGAACTTATATTTTTTCTTCGAAAGATTTATGTTTAATAAAAGAAATTCCAGAAATAATTGAAATGAGTGTTGATAGTTTAAAAATAGAGGGAAGATTGAAAACAGAATATTATTTAGCATCTGTAGTAAATGCATACAGAAATGCGATAGATGATTACATAAAAAATCCAAAGGATTATGATTACACAAAATATTTAAAAGAGCTAGAAAAAACAAAAACAAGAGGATTAACAACATTTTATTTTAATGATAGAAATAACAAAGATTTTCAAGAATATGAAGGAAAACAATATAATCCTAATTATGAATTTGGTGGAAAGATAATAGATTGTTCTAATTCAAAAATAGTAGTAGAAATAAAAAATAAATTAGTTGTTGGTGATTATTTAGAAGTAATAATTCCAAACCAAATAAAACCATATGAGTTTAAAATAGAACAATTATGGGATACAGAAACAGATGAAGAAATACAATTTGTAAATCCAGGAAAAGCTGGCCAAAGCGTAAAAATGAAGATACCAATAGATGTAGAAATGGATGGATATTAAGAAGAAAGAAATAATTATTTTCTTGACAAACATATGATGATTTATTAAAATAATTATAGTGATATAAACAAAAGAAAGGAATTATTATTATGAATTTAATTGATGAAAATGAAGAGATAGAGCAAGCACAAAACAAAAAGAAAACTTTAAAAATAATTTTAATTACGATTATGGCATTAATTCTTCTTGTAATTATACTTACAGTTTTTAGTATTGTTAAAAAGAATAATACTTTAAAACTACAAGTAGATGGTAAAAGTGTAGGTATTCAACAAGGATTAGTATTAATGAATGACTCAAAAAATGCAGTAGTTGAAAATGGACAAATATATTTATCTGTAAGAAAATTAATATCTGTATTGGGTGGAGATATAGAATATTATAATGATGAGTATAAAAACAAAGGAGAAGATACAACAAAATGCTATATAAAAACTGCTAATGAATATACATCCTTTTTATCAAATTCATCACAAATATATAAAGCTATTATATTAGATGATAATCAAGATGAAACTACAGATATGACAAACACAACAAATACGACGACTTCATCAAATAGTAAAAAGAACAATGAAGATTCACAAAAAGTCACAGAATATGAATATTTTAATGTTGAGAATGGCGTTAAATATGTAAATGGAGAAATTTATGCAAGTCAAGAAGCTATACAGTTAGGTTTTAATGTAATAATGAATTATAACGAAAAAAATAAAACCATAACAATATATACATTAGATGCTTTAGAGGCTATAGCTGCAAATAAAGTTAAATTAGCTGTAATTGGTGATGATTGTGCATATTATAATAAAAAATTATTAAAATATGGATTAGTTTTAATAAAAAATAGTGAAGGTGATTATGGTATAACAAACTATAATGATTACCAAGAAGGGAATAATATTATTAGTTGTTTATATTCTGATATTAGATTTTGTGAAAGCTCAAGTTCTGTAATTGTAACAAGGTCTGAAGATAAAAAACAAGGAATATTCAAGCTTGATTTAGTAAATAAACAAAAGGCAGAAGAAAAAATCAAGGCACAATATCAATTAATTAAACAGTTAGATGAAGATATGGATTTATATATGGTAAAACAAGATGAAAGATACGGAATTATTAAATTAGCTGGTGATGATATAACAACAATATTAAAGACTGAATATCAACAGATTGGTATTGATGGTGATTTATACCCAGATATGGATAATAAATATGTAATAAATGGAAAATACATTCCTATAAAAATAGATGGAAAATGGGGAATTGTTACAACTGAAGGAAAAATATTAATAAATCCTCAATATGCAGGTATTGGATGTAATTTAGGAAAAATTGGAAGCGGTGACCCTGTAATAGTATTACCAAAACTTATTGGAAACACAGATGCAATAGTATTTTTAACTACATCTCAAGAAAATACATCATTATACTCTATAATAAATGTTCAAACAGGTGTTAGAATAGGTGGACATGAAGCTAGTGAAATCTATTCAAGATATGATAATGGCCAAAGAAAATATTATATGAAAATTACAGATTCTACTGGAAATGTAATTGGAAATATAAATATTTATAATGTATATGGAGTAAAAGCAAAAGAAGTTACTAATGCTGATGATGCAAATAATATTACAAATAAATCTAATGTTACGAATAATGCTACAAATAATACAAATACTAATTAAAATTAATAAAAAGCAGTTATTGTTATAATAAGACAATAACTGTTTTTTTGTGATGCTTAATAAAGTTATAATGGTAAAACTTATAAAATTAATAATAACTATTGAATTTAATGCAATATTAATATATATTATATTTAAACAAAAGAGGAGGCGTAGCAGTATTATGGAAAATGGTATAAAAGTTAGTTTTAAATATTCAGGAATTTCAAATTTTCAGATATTAAAATACTCAGAAGATGTAAAAAAAATACATAAGCTTTTAGAAAAAAGTACATCAAATAAGCAAGAATTTACAGGCTGGATAACATGGCCTAGTTCTATGATAAAAAAGAGTTCGAAAAAATAAAAAAAATAGCTAATAAAGTGAAAAAAGACTCACAAGTACTAATTGTAATTGGAATAGGAGGCTCTTACTTAGGAGCGAGAGCTGTAATTGAATCATTAACAAATAAATTTAAACGAGATGATTCTGTAGAAATATTATATGTAGGCAATAATTTAAATGCAAATTATATAAATGAAATTATTGATTATGTGTCAGATAAAGATATATCAATAAATGTAATTTCTAAATCTGGTAAGACAACAGAGCCAGCAATTGCATTTAGAATTTTTAGAAATTTAATGGAGAATAAATACGGAATAGATGGTGCTAGAAAAAGAATTTTTGTAACAACAACCAAAAGAAAAGGTGCTTTATATAAGATTGCAATGCAAGAAAAATATGTTAAATTATGTATTCCAGAAAATATTGGAGGAAGATATTCAGTTTTAACACCTGTAGGCTTATTACCAATGGCTGTTGCTGGAATAGATATTGATAGTATAATGGAAGGTGCAAAATTAGCACAAGAAAAATATAATGAAGAAAATTTAAAATATAATGATTGCTATAAATATGCTGTTGTAAGAAATATATTATATGATGACGGGAAAACAATAGAGCTTTTAGGAACATATGAACCAAAATTATCTTATTTTATAGAATGGTGGAAACAATTATTTGGCGAAAGTGAAGGAAAAAATAATAGTGGAATTTTTCCAAGTGGTGTAACATATACTACAGATTTACATTCATTAGGTCAATATGTACAAGAAGGAAGAAGAGAGCTTTTTGAAACAATATTAAATATAAAAAGTGTTGAAAATGATATTGTTTTAGATTTGATGAGGAAAATTTAGATGAATTAAATTATATAGCTGGAAAAAAATTATCATATGTAAATAAAAAAGCAATGGAAGGTACTGTTAAGGCTCATGTTGATGGTGGAGTACCAAATATAATTATAAGCATTGATAAATTAGATGAACATACTTTAGGACATTTAATATATTTCTTTGAAAAAGCATGTGCAATGTCTGGAAACATTTTGGGAATAAATCCATTTGATCAACCTGGAGTTGAAAAATATAAAGAAAATATGTTTAGATTATTAGGAAAATATGAATAAAAAGATTCAATAGAAAGTGAATCATTTTTGTTAAGCTTTTTAGCTAAACAAGAATGGTTCACTTTAATTTCTTTATACAGGATTTTTATTTAGAAGTAAAACACCAAGGAGGAATTTGTTGAACTTAAATAGTATTTTTACTAGAAATACAATTATTTTGATAGTTGTGAAATATAAAATAAAAAAATTCTTTTATCATGAAAGTTTATTTAAGATAAATTTATTAAACAAATATCGACAAAATACTTCACTAAAAAATCCATTTATGATATGATGTATATATATTTTTAGAAATGAGGAGTACATATGAAAACAATAGAAATATAATTTTAGTAATAATCTTTGGGGCACTAATTGGATTTGCATTATATATAGCACCAAATTACAAAAAAGATTCAAACGAAAATGTAACAAATCTTGTTATAAATTATACTAATGTTACAGGAAAAATGAATGGGAAAGTAATAATTGATGATGATGAAACAATATATTTATCTTTAGATGATATTGAAAATTATTATGATAGATATATATTTTTTGAAAAACAATACAATTATATAATTGCAACAGCAAACGGAAAAACAGCATGTTTTGATATAAAAAATCAGACACTAACAATTAATGATAAGAAAGAAAAATGCAAAATTATAAATCAAGATGACAAATATTATATTCCAATTACAGCTCTAGAAAGTGTATATAATATAAATGTAAAATATGTTTCAGATTATAACACAGTAGTAATTGATTCATTAGATAAACAGCTAGAAACAGCAAAAACAAATAAAGAAGTTTGGGTAAAATCTAAAAATATAGAATTATCAAGAACTTTGGAAAAATTGCAAGCTGACACAACTGTTTCAATTGTTCCAAATGATGAAAATAAGGATTATAAAGGTTGGACATTAGTAAAAACTGATAATGGAAAAATTGGATATATAAAAAGTGAAAATTTAACAGATTTTAAAACAGAAAGATCTGAAGAAAAAGAAGAACAAAAAACTATAAGTATAGCTTGGGAATATTTTTCAAAAGTAGCTAAAGCTCCAAAAAATGATATAACTACAAAATATGATGGAATAAATGTTGTAGCACCTTCATTTTTTTATTTAGAAAATAGTCAGGTTAAAGAAAATGTTGGAATAGACGGAATAAATTACATTAATTGGGCAAAAAACAATAATTATGAAGTATGGGCAATGGTTCAAAATAACAATGACAGTAAAGATAAAAAAGACGAATTTTCAAAATGGGTAAATAATTATGAAAAAAGACAAGAAATTATAAATCAAATTGTAAATTACGCTCAAGGGTATAAATTAGATGGGATAAATATAGATTTTGAAAACATATACAAAACAGATAAAGATGCTTTATCTAGATTTATAATAGAGCTAAAACCAAAGCTAGAAAATATAGGTGTAACATTATCTGTTGATGTTACCGAACCAGATGGATCTGATAGTTGGTCTTTATGTTTTGATAGAAATGTTATAGGAGATGTTTCAGATTACATAGTATTTATGGCATATGATCAATATGGAAGTTCATCTAAAAAAGCAGGAAGTACAGCTTCTTATGATTGGGTAGAAAAAAATATAAATAAATTTATAAGACAAGAAGGTGTAGAAGCAAATAAAATAATATTAGGAATACCTTTATATACACGATTATGGAAAGAAAATGGTTCAGAAGTAACAAGCACAGTAGTTGCTATGAAAAATGAAGATAAATATATAAAATCAGAAACAACATGGCTTGAAAGTGCACAACAAAAATATGTTGAATATACAGATAAAAATGTAACATATAAAATGTGGATAGAAGATGAAGACTCTATAAGACAAAAATTAAATTTAATAAAAAAATATAATTTAACAGGTGCTGCTTTTTGGCAAAAAGGTTTTGAAAAAGACGATATATGGCAGATTGTTAAATCACAAATAATGGAATAAAAAATAAACACCTACATACAAATATTATGTAGGTGTTTTATGAATTATATAATAGGATACATAAATTGTAAAAAAGCTCTGAAATTTAAAAAATTGCAAAAAATTATTAGTTATATTTATTTCAAAATTAATGTAATTAGAATAGATGAAAATAAATTAAATATTGAAATGAATTCTAATAAGTTAAATAAAAGAAGAATAAAAAAAATTGAAAAAACATTAAAAACGTACAATATAAATAAATTAGTAATTTCAAACGAAATAGATTGTGAAAGTAAAATAATTTTAAATAATCTTATAAATCAAGTGAGAAAATATTAATGGAAGGTATTATAAAGAATATCTTAAAATATATTTTTAAAAATCAAGATACAGATTTAAGATTTGAAGATATATTTATTACCATAAAAGATGATAAAAATAAGGAAATAATTAAAGATATAGCCAATGAAGCAAAATCAATAAACATAGTTACTGATACAATTAAAAAAATGAGAAGATTATCAATAAACTTAGAAAAAGAAGAAAATATAATTTTTTCAATTTCAAATAATTGTAAAAAAGGATTAAAAAGAGCTAAAACAATAATAAATTTTGATTATACAGATGAATTTTTTGAAAAATTTAAGGTTAATAGAAATGCAATAGTTATAAATTTGAATGACCATGAGTTAAAATTAGGTAATTATTATCAAGGAATAATAATTGAAAATATTGAAATTGCTTATAACAATAATGAAAAAAGCAATTATAATAAAACAAAATTATATGAATCATATATATGCAATTTAAATTATTTTTCAATACAAGAAAAATACAATGAAGATAATTGCATAATAAGTAACTTAATAGGAAAGAATGGATTTATACAAAATAGAGAGCTGAAAAAAGTTCGTACAGAGCTTGACAAATTAAGTAAAAAGGATTAAGATATTTGGGATTCAATATGATAAAAATAAACTTTTTTAAAACGGAAAGGAATGAACATATATGGAAGAAAACAAAGAGGTTATATTAACACAAGAAGGGTTTGATAATCTAGAAAAAGAATTAGAATATTTAAAAACAGAAAAAAGAGCTGAAATATCAGAAAGAATAAAAATAGCATTAGGATTTGGTGATTTATCAGAAAATTCAGAATATGATGAAGCAAAAAATGCACAAGCAGAAAATGAAGCATTAATAGCTGAACTAGAAAATAAAGTAAGATATGCCAAAATAATAGATGAATCTGAAATCGATACTAAAACCGTACAGGTAGGAAATACAGTAAAATTACTAGATGTTGAATTTAACGAAGAAGTATCATATACAATAGTTGGTTCAACAGAAGTTGACTTAGCACAAAACAGAATTTCAAATGAGTCTCCAATGGGAAAAGCTCTATTAGGTGCAAAGAAAAATCAAACAATAGAAGTTCAAGCTCCAGCAGGAGTTATAAAGTATAAAGTTTTATCAATAACTAAATAAAAAAAGCCTATTGCTAATTTAGCAATAGGTATTTTTTTTGCATGTATTAGTACGATTTATATAATATTTTTATGATATATTTAAAAATTTTAAAGAGGTCTTGAAAAATTATGTAAATTGTAGTACAATATATGTATTCTTCATAATCTTCATTTTGAAGAAGAATTTTTGAAGTAGCAAGAATGGCTAAATTCTTGCGAGGGATTTTTTCTGATTTTATCCCTGGACGTAAAAAACGTGCTAGAAGCACATACTTGTCTGTAAAGGCAGGTAGAACCATTTGGAGGAAAATATGAAAAATATACTCAAGAAATCCATGTCAACTTTTTTGACAGTTGTGTTGCTCATAGTTTCACTTACCATTAATGTAAGTGCAGAGCAGTATACTGCCAAAGCAGGCGATTCATGGTATCGGATTGCTAGCAAATATGATATAACTGCAACCGATTTGGCAGCTGCAAACAACATGACAATTGACCAGGTCTTGTTAAAGGGGAAAATCTTGACAATACCATTATCTGGCAACAATAACTCATCTAAGAGCAATACTACTAATAGTTCTTCTGGTGAGTATATTGTAAAAGCCGGAGATTCTTGGTATCGGATTGCCAAGAAGTTTGGAACAACTGCAAGTAAACTCGCAGAAATCAATGGGAGACAATAAATACGGTTATAATTCCCGGAGAAAAACTGCAGACAGCTAGTTGCGGAAGTACAAATAGTTCCAGCGGGAGTACTACTGAAAATTCTGGTGAGTATATTGTAAAAGCCGGTGATTCTTGGTATCGGATTGCAAAAAAATATGGAATTTCTGCTATTGCATTGGCGAAAGCTAATGGTAGAAGCTTGAACAATGTTATATTGGTTGGTGAAAAAATCAATATCCCAAGTACTACAACATCAAACAGTAGTGGTAATCAAAACAATGCTGAGGTTGATAATCAAGCTAAAAGCAGTTACACCGTACAACAAGGTGACTCGTGGTATCGTATATCACGTAAGTTCGGCGTTACAACTTATAGTTTAGCCAAGCTGAATGGTAGAACAATCAATGATACAATTTTTCCAGGTGAAAAGTTAGCTATTCCCACAAAGAGTGGCGAATCACATGATTTTACATCAGGAGGAATTAAGTCCACAATTACCCTGTATACTTCAACAGGGACAGCAAGTTGGACTAACATTAAGCTTGCTGCGACAAAGTTAAATGGATTGACTCTGACTCCTGGGAAGGTCTTTTCATGGGCTGAAGTTATGGGCCCATGCGGAAAAGATCAGGGATATGTTTTGGCTGGAGCATATTCAAACGGAAAGCCATCTACAGCATATGGAGGAGGCATTTGTTTTGTGTCTACCTGCTTGATGCAAACAGCCAGAGCTGCAAATTTGCAGATACTGGAAAAGCATGACCACAGCTTGCCAGTAAAATATGCAAGCAGAGGTAATGAGGCAAGTGTTTCCTACGGTAGCTGGGATTTGAAGTTTAAGAACACAACAAACGAAACGTTGGTGTTTACGACTTCAATTAGTTCAAACGGAGCTCTAACAATTTCTTGTAGCAGTGCTTCGTAAGAGAAAAAAATCAGAATGAAATTAGTCTTGGTACTTTACCAGGGCTTTTTTCTTTTTATTTGCAAAACTAATTTTGCAAATGGAGTGGGCAAATAAAAATTTGGAGGATTTTATGGAATTTACTGGAAAATCTTGTAATTTACGTAAAAATTTAGTATAATAGATAACATAATTGGTTATTGGAGGAAATATGAAAAAAATTGTAAAAAATGCTATATTTATAGTAATTTTAATTGTAATAGCAATGTCAATATTTAATATATCATATGCTATGTTAAATACAGGAAATTTTTCAAAGCTAGCAACAATTAAAAATACTACAATTTTTACAAAAGATAACAATGTTAAATATTCGAATGCACCGCAATACGTAATTAAAGAAAAAATAAAATAGAAAATAAAGACTACAATAATTCAGCATATTATCAGACAATTAAAGTAAAAAAGAATACACCATATAAAATATCGTGTATGATAAAAACAAATAATGTAAATGTAACAAATGAAAATAAAAATGACGGTGCCAAAATTAGTATATTAAATTCTGAAGAAGAATCAACTGCAATAACAGGAACAAACGATTGGCAAAAAATAAGTTTAATGTTTAATTCAAAAAATGAGGAGAATTTGCAAATAGCTTTTATGCTAGGGGGAAATTCAGAAGAAAAATCTGCAAAAGGAACAGTATGGTTTGCAGATTTTAAAATTGAAGAGGGAAAAATAAGTTCAAACAACAACTGGAATATAGCTTGTTTTGTATTTAAAAATACAGATGTAAATATAAATAAAAATCAATATAATTATGAAATGAGTAAAAATGATATTAATCAAATAAATGATTGTATGAAAAGATTTAAATTAACATCTGAAAAATTTTCAAATGGAAATATTAATATATCATATAAAATAATTGAAATAGAAAATCCAATAAAAAGTATGTCTTATGATGACGAAAAAGGATATTATATAGATTCAAAAGACATAGCTAAAGATATTGACAAGTATTTAAATCAAATGAATTTGACCATATATTTGTGTGTGCACGAATATCAAATGATTCATCAAAGGATTTAGTAAATAATTGGATTGGTTTAGGTAGTATGGAGTATAAAGGAATAGGGTATTCAAATATAAGAATGCCAACTTCATCTAAAAGTTATGCGTTAAAATATGATGATAAACTAAACCAATTTCCAGAGGAAGTTTTTGTGCACGAATTTTTACATACATTAGAGCGAAATTCAAAAGAATATAATTTGCAATGTCCAGAGCTACATAGTAGTAGTGATTACGGATATAAAGCTGAAAAAATAAAGAGCCTATATAATTGGTACAAAGATTATATGAGTTGTAATATTAAAAATGAAAATATAGGTCTAAATAAACAAATATATATGTACAAGCCAGTACATGAAAGCAATTTTATAAATAGTATAAAACTAAATTATTTTGATGAACCAACAGGAACAGTAGAAAAAATAAAATCAATAATAAATACGGCAAATGCAAAAATATAAAAATGGAAGGAAATGAAATTTATAATGAAATTATCAGACTTTAATTATGATTTACCAAAAGAACTAATAGCACAAGTTCCAATAGAAAAAAGAGATGAAGCAAGATTAATGGTGCTAAATAGAAAAAATAAAACAATAGAGCATAAAGTGTTTAAAGATATAATTGATTATTTGCAACCAGGAGATTGTTTAGTAAGAAATAACACAAAAGTAATACCTGCCAGATTATATGGTAAAAAAGAGCAAACAGGAGCAAATGTAGAATTTTTACTATTAAATAGAATAGAAGGAGATACTTGGGAAGTAATGGTAAGACCAGGTAAAAAACTAATGCCTGGAGCACAAGTTTCATTTGGTGATGGATTACTAAAGGCTGATATATTAGATAAAATGGAAGGCGGAAATAGAAAAGTAGAGTTCCATTATGATGGGATATTTAATGAAATACTAGATCAAATAGGATTAATGCCATTACCACCATATATAAAAGAAAAATTAGAAAAAAAGGAAATGTATCAAACAGTATATGCTAAATATGATGGCTCAGCAGCAGCACCAACAGCAGGATTGCATTTTACAGAAGAGCTATTACAAAAAATTAAAGATAAAGGTGTAGAAATAGCAAATGTTACATTACATGTAGGTATAGGAACTTTTAGACCTGTAAAAGAAGAAAATATAGAAGAGCACGATATGCACACAGAGCATTATTATATAAAAAAAGAAGATGCAGAAAAAATAAATAATGCACGAAAAAATGGTGGAAGAATAATTGCAGTTGGAACAACATCTTGCAGAGTACTAGAATCTGTTGCAGACGAAAATGGAATGGTAAAGGAGATACAAGTATATTCATATATCCAGGTTACAAATTTAAATGTATTGATAGTTTAATAACAAATTTCCATTTACCAGAGTCAACATTAGTAATGTTAGTTTCTGCTCTAGCAGGAAGAGAATATATTTTAGATGCATATAAAGAAGCTGTAAATCAAAAATATAGATTCTTTAGTTTTGGAGATGCAATGTATATAGAATAATAAGTAAAAATATAAAACAAAAGGAGAATAAAGATGAGTCAAGCAATAACATATGAATTATTACATGAGTGTAAACAAACAGGAGCTAGAAGAGGTGTAATTCATACACCACATGGTGATATACAAACTCCAGTATTTATGCCGGTTGGAACACAAGCAACTGTAAAATCAATGACACCAGACGAATTAAAAGATATGATTGATGCAAAAATAATATTATCAAATACATATCATTTATATTTAAGACCTGGTAGTAAACTTGTAAAGAAGCTGGTGGACTTCATAAGTTTATGAACTGGG
>ERZ859980.380-NODE-380-length-29778-cov-11.039935_pt1 | contig 29778 bp, 31 predicted proteins | sample MGYA00509984_ERZ859980 | MGnify/ENA primary metagenome ERZ859980 (study PRJEB30046, sample SAMN00715173) | human gut metagenome | study: EMG produced TPA metagenomics assembly of the A metagenome-wide association study of gut microbiota in type 2... | reverse complement strand
TCTAACCTAATCTCTTGCCATAGAGATATTTATTGTGTAGCCTATATGGGCGCATCGAAGTCGTACCACTGGTTGCGTTCGGTGTTCACTTTGAAGGAAGCCTCTGTTTCTTCCCTCAAGGGAGATTTGTACCAAAGGTTGATACCCTGCTGTTTGACGGGTGAATACCCCAGGCTGTGCAGGTAGTCAGCCAGATTGATTTGTTTTGCAGTCTCGATGTTCATAAGGAAATCGTTTTTAGTGAGTGCTTTGATTATTTCTCTTTTTGCCCGCAACTCTTAAAAGTATGCGGTCAGTACAATCACTTCACTAAACTCCTAATATATAGACCCTCGGAATAAAGTGAAGTGATTTGTCTGTTTCTGAAATCACTTCACTAAATTGTCGTATATATAGGATACGGGAATAAAGTGAAGCGATTTTCGGGATTGTCGGCTAATAGTGGTAATCGGGCTTGAAGGAATACTTCCTGCCGTTTTCCTGCACTATCATCCGTTTGTTGCGCAGCATGGTGATAAGCGCCACTGCATTCTGGTGATTCAGTCTAACCCCTTCTGCCAGATAAGTCCTGATTAAGGTGTCTTCCAGCTCCTTGTAGCCGTATTCCTCTTTCAGTGCAAAAGCGGCTTCCAGTGCGGCACGGTGCTGCGGTTCTGAAATATCCTTGTAAGGGTCAAACTTTTCCACCGAGGGTCTTCCCGGCTTCCTTGCTTCCGGCTTGTAGCCTTCCGCAAGTTCGGGCAGGGCTCTGTCGTTGATGCAGAATGCAAAAGGCTCGAAATCCATCGCCCGGATGTGCATGGCGGAAACATGGCTGATGTCGCTGTTCCCCTTGTCCTTTTCCACCAGCAGGACTGTTTCCGCCTTGTTGTTCAGTTCCGTACCAATGTGCCCTCTTGCGTTCTCATCCCCCTTGTTCTGATGCAGTATCGTATGGATATGAATCTGCCTGTCGTCCGTCCACTGCATCAGCTTGGATATGATGCGGGTGGATTCACCGGGGCTGTTGATGTCGTACACCATATCCCGGATGCCGTCTATGATGACCAGCCCAATATCCGGTGAGTGGTAGATAGCCTGTTCTACAATGCTGATGCGCTGTTCCGGGGTGTATTTTCTCAAAGCGAGAAACTCCAGATAACCGCTGTCCCTGTCATCGGGCAATCCTGCCATCCGCAGGATCCGCTTCATCACTTTCAGGCAGTGGTAGGGGCTTTGCTCCGTATCTATATAAAGCACTTTCCGCTTTTCCTCGGGCAGTTCAGCCGCATATCGTAACACGGTACCGTTCTTCAATGCAGCGGCTACGATAGCCGATACATTGAAGGTTTTCTTGCTCTTGGCTTTGCCGATGGATGCGCTGAAATTGCCCAGCGTCCCGATGACAGAGCCGTGTACTTTCAGAATTTCGGGGGCTTTTTCGTAGCATCTTGACAGACTTAGCCGGGATTCCTGCCAGAGGATAACGGCTTGTTCGGGTGATATTTCTTTTATATAGTCCATAATCACCTCCTTTATCTGCGTCCTCCGGTTTTCTTGCCAGCCAGTTCCAGCGCCAGTTCCGCATCCACGATAATCTTGCGTCCAATCTGGGTAATGGCTTTGTCTATCTTTCCGCTTTTCTTGATGCGGTTGGCTGTGGGCAGGCTGCACCCGAAAAGCTTGGCTATGCCGAGTATGCCGTACACGTACTTTCTTTCCGTGTCGGTGGTCGGCTGCGGTTGCGCCTCTGCCTGTACCGAAGCGTGTCTGCTTAGAAAAAGGAACTCTTCGCCTGTCATCTGCCAGACGGGTTTCACTAACAGTTCTTTGAGGTTGTTCATCGTCCGTATGATTACTTGTTTGACAATAGCCCTGCGCACAGGCTGTTTCTTCTGTTCTCGAACGATGCAAAATTAGGTAGGGTTTTGAGTGGTAAGTATGTGGATGATAGATATGGATTGTTCTGTTATATCGCTGAATATCAAGAAATAAAAATACCACTCAAAAATTATTTTGAGTGGTATAAGTGGTCATGTCGTAAAATATATTGGAATATCACGGGTTATCGGAATATTCCGTCCATTTCCTTGGCGAACTTTTGGTTGGGAATACTGGGTAAATCGGAAACGGGTTCCCTGTACTTGGACTTGTAATAGTCTTCATCAATATCCAGGTGTTTCAGGATGGCTTCCTTCCATTTGTCCTTATCCTGCCCCGGCAACTGCTCCCTCATCAGGGAAATCAGATAGCATACCCGTATCTTTTCCCTTGGCTTTATTTTCAGTACGCACTGGCAGGGATGCAGATTCATGCAGGCATAGAAATCCGGTGCGGTAATGTCTTCAAACTGTTCCCCTGCACAAACTTCATGAATTAGGGAAATCAGCTTCATGCTGAAATATTCAGGCAATCCGGCAGTCGTAGCTGTAGTCGATGCGGTTGTAGTTTCAGCTTCCGGCTGGCTGTCTGTACGGCTCTGCCTGTCTGCTTCGTTCGGTTGGCTTTCTTCGTCCGGTACATATTTGGTCAGGATGCCCATGAAGTGTACGCTAAGCAGGTAGATGTCGTCGCAACGGTTTTTCATGTATTGCCGGGCTTCTTTCCAGAGAAGGGTTTGCTGCTCATAAAGATGCTCCAGTTGGGCTTTCTCCCTTTCATATTCAGCCTTGCAACGCTCATATTCTCTTTCCGCCAGCTTTTCTTCTTCGGGTGTATGCTCTCGGTAGCCAATGGAATCATAGCGGTTGTTGGCTTCGTTCATCGGTTTGCGCAGCCTGTTTACCACTTCCATCTCTTCCTTGATGGTTTCCTTGTAGCGGTCTGCGTATTGGTAGCATACACGTATGATCACTTCGTCATGGAGAAGGCGGTAAGATTCATAAAGCCGTATGTATTCTTTGACTTCCTTTTTCAGACTTTTCAGCAGCAGGGTACATGGTTCTGGCGGTGTATGCAGCACCAGTTCAAGGATAGCTTGCTCAAAAGCCTTTATATCGCTCCATTTCGAGTAGAAATCAACGATGAATTTCTGCTTTTCAAAAGAGAAAGTATGGCTTACAATCCAATCTTTGCAGATTCTGTTCAGCTCCCCGTATTGAGGAATGAGGGTTGTTATCGTTTTCTGCATGGCATACTCTTATTATTGGGGATCCTTGTCAAGGAAAGAAGCCAGTTCTTCTTCCACTTCTTCTACGCTGGGCAACGCTGATTTCAATTTCTCGGGAATCGCCTTGCTCAATTGGTAATCGCTGATGCCGATGGGCTGGTCATAGCCGGAAAGGGCATACTGGGCAACCACTTCGTCCTTTCCTCTGCACAACAAAAGACCGATGGTCTTGTTGTCGTGTTCTCCTCTCAACTTATCATCCACCACGTTGATGTAAAAGTTGAGTTGTCCGGCATATTCCGGCTTGAAAGGAGTGGCTTTCAATTCTATGACAATATATGCGTGCAACGGAATGGAATATAGAATCAGGTCGGCAAAGAAATCGCTGTTTCCGACTTGGAAGTGCTTCTGCCGGGCAACGAAGGCAAAACCGTTGCCCATTTCCAACAGGTAGCGGGTAACGTGTTTCACCAGCTGTTCTTCAATATCCCTTTCGTCTGCTTTTTCTTTGGCTCCTGCCAAATCAAAGATGTACGGGTCTTTGAGTAGGTAATTGGCAAGGTCGCTTTGTGGAGCCGGAAGTGTGGTCGTGAAATTGTTTACCTTGTTGTTGCTGATTTGTCGGCTATACAAATCACTGTCAATTTGCATTTTCAATACATTGCTGCTCCATCCCATTTCCACAGACTGCTTCATGTACCAGTAGCTTAGACCTAAAGGTAGCGAACTGTCAAGTATAGTCATTTGGCTTGTCCAGTTTATTTTGGCTATAGGAGAGGTCAAGAAAACTTCTTCTATTTCCCTGATTCCCATCCTGTAAATGGCAGACACGGTTTTTCCCACATCTTCAAATTGCGCAGGAACTTCCTGCGTAATTGCTAATGATTGACAATCAATCGATTGTATTTGCGCAGTAAGTTCCTGCGTAAATTGCTTGTCATTCAGTTTTAATACTTCATTGGTCACACTCTGTATGGTTGGGACAGACAGGCTTGCATCTGTTTCTATGAAACTTTGCAACGCTCTTAAAGGATATGCTTTTGCAAACTGGCACATATAGGTAAGGTTACGTTCCGAATAGCCTTTCTTTTCAGGGTAATGCAGTCGGATAGCCTTTGCCAACTGCTTGATGATTTTGCTTCCCCATCCGTGCAGCTGCTGGTGATAAAGGATGTAATTGCCTATCTTCCAGTAATGGAACAGCATTTGTGCATTGGCTGCAACAATCAGCCTTACTTGTGCCTGTTCTATTTCCGAACCGACCGCTTGTATGAATGCATCAAAATTCGTTTTCTCTATGTTGGATTCCTTGTTGCTCATATTGTGATGATAATTTCTACAAATATAGTCATTGATAACTATCTATGAAACTGTTTGATACTTTTATAGTTGATTAAACTTGTTCATGGCATTTGCCTTAATATCATCCGCTATGTCAATGTAGGGTTTCATAGCTTTGTAGTCGCTGTGTCCCGTCCATTTCATGACCACCTGTGCCGGGATTCCGAGAGCCAGCGCATTGCAGATGAATGTCCTTCTTCCTGCATGGGTACTGAGCAAAGCGTATTTGGGTGTGACTTCATCAATACGTTCATTTCCCTTGTAGTAGGTTTCCCGTACAGGCTCGTTGATTTCTGCCAGTTCGCCCAGCTCTTTCAGGTAATCGTTCATCTTCTGGTTGCTGATGACGGGCAGAGCCATGTAATTCTCGAAATGGATGTCCTTGTATTTGTCCAGTATGGCTTTGCTGTATTTGTTCAGTTCAATCGTCAGGCTGTCGGCAGTCTTGACTGTGGTTATTTCGATGTGGTCGGACTTCACATCGCTTCTTTTCAGATTGCGAACATCCGAATACCGCAAACTCGTAAAGCAGCAGAACAGGAAAACATCACGCACACGTTCCAGGTATTGCTTATCCTTGGGTATCTGGTAGTCTTTCAGCTTGTTCAGTTCATCCCAAGTCAGGAAGATTACTTTTTTCGAGGTGGTTTTCAGTTTCGGTTTGAATGTATCGTATGCAATGTTCTGATGATGTCCTTTCTTGAAGCTCCAGCGCAGGAACCATTTGAGGAATCCCATTTGCTTGCCGATGGTGCTGTTTCTCATATCCTTGGTATCACGCAGGAAGTTGACGTATTCGTTCAATCCAAACTCGTCGAAATAGTTGAACGTTGCATCCTCCTTGAACTCTTTGAGGTGGTTCCTCACTGCTGCAAATTTTTCATAGGTGGATGCCGTCCAGTTATTCTGGTTACCGCACTCTTTTACAAACTCATCGAATACCTCCCAAAAGCTGACAGGGGCTTCTTCCGGCTGTTCTTCGCTGGTGTCTTTCATTCTCATGTTGAAAGCTTCCTTCAACTGTTGGGTCGTTGGCATGACCTCCTGCACCTCAAATTCCTTGAAAATATTCTGGATTTCGGCATAGTATTTCAGCAAGTCCGTATTGATTTCGGCTGCACTCTGCTTTAGCTTGTTGGTACATCCGTTCTTTACCCGCTGCTTGTCTGCATCCCATTTGGCTACGTCAATCCGGTAGCCCGTTGTAAACTCGATGCGTTGGCTGGCAAAGATGACACGCATACGGATGGGTACGTTCTCTACGATTGGCACACCGTTCTTTTTCCGGCTCTCCAATGCAAAAATGATGTTGCGCTTGATATTCATAATTGGGTGCGTTTGAAATTCTACACCCAAATATACACCCAATTATTGAGATAGCAAAAGACATTTAGAAACATTTAGTTTTACTCTATGTTGTAATTTGCACTTGATTATCAGTTGTTTGCGGTTTTATGAGATTCTGTGAAAGTATAAGTTCGAGAGCCTGTCTCTCCGCTGAAACCTAAGACATTAGGTAGTCAAATTAAGACAAGTCCCGTAAAATCAACGTTTTACGGGACTTTTTCTATTTATCCGGTGGACAACCGAAAGACATTCAAATGCCCACTTCAGACAAAGTTCCGTTACAAAATCGTTACAGGAAAATCGGGAAAATCTTCTGTAACGATTTTCGATGTAAGTCCTTGATTTGTCGCTCATTGACGTTCAAATGTCTGCTTGTAACCCAATTATTAATTATTCCTTTGCAGAGGGAAGTCATTACACCCACTGTAACGGAGCTAAATTAAAAAAGGATATGAGTAAGAGTACATTTAAGATTCTGTTCTATCTAAGAAAGAACTATCTGAACAAGGAAGGAAAAGCGGGTATTATGATTCGTCTGTCGCTTAACGGTGAAATTTCTCAATTCAGCTCAAAGCTGGATATAGAACCTGATAAATGGGATACCACATTGGGCAAGGCGAAAGGAAATACACAAAAAGCCCGCCAGTTGAATGAAACATTGGAGGACATCCGTGCTTCGCTGAAAAACCACTACCGGGATATTGAAGTGCATGAGTCATTCGTAACGGTAGAAAAAATACGCAATGCGTTTTTGGGAATAACGGCGAAACAAAGAACACTGCTGGAACTTTTCAAGAAACACAATGAGGATGCAAGAAAACTGGTCGGCATCAGCAAGACGCCTGCCACCCTCGCGAAGTATGACCGCTGCTACCGAAGGCTGGAGGAATTTATGAAAGTGAAATACAATATTTCGGATATATCACTGAAGGAAATCGGGCACATGTTCATTACGGACTTCGAGAACTATCTGAGAACGGAAAGCAAATGCAATGAGAATACTACGGCAAAATTCATGCAGACGTTCAAGATGATTGTAATCATCGCCAAAAACAACGGTTGGATTTATACTGACCCGTTTTCAAATTATAAAATCAGACTGAAACGTGTGGACAGAGGTTATCTGACGGATGCGGAACTGCAAAAGATAATGAAGAAGAAGTTTCCGACTAAAAGACTGGAACAGGTACGGGACGTGTTCCTGTTCTCCTGTTATACGGGATTGTCATATGTGGACGTGAAGGAACTGAAGGCAAGCGACATCAGAATCTCGTTTGACGGGAAGCCGTGGATCATGACGCACCGTCATAAAACAGATACTCCGGTAAACGTACCGCTGCTGAAGATACCGCAGGCGATACTCCAGAAATATGAAGGTCAGCTCCCCAAAGGTCAGTTGCTGCCTGTGCTGAGCAATCAAAAACTTAATTCTTACTTAAAAGAGATTGCGGATTTGTGCGGTATAAATAAAAATATTACCTTCCATGTGGCAAGACATATCAATTTTTCTTACTCGTTGAAAACAAGGAACTTACAAAGATTTTCAACTTAACAGGTAACGATATAGAAACCAGCGGGCTTCTATATTCTGCAGTGTTCTGCACTAATCAAAAGAACGCTTTTTCTCATTTGCAAAAGTAGTGTTTTTATCCCTTATAGCCAAAACTATTTCTCTGAAAAATAGAGAAAATCGAACATCTTTCCATTATTGTACAGTTGTACTCACCTTGCTGATGAAAACAATTAGCATTGTTTCGCTTTTAATGTCGTACTATTCATATTATATTTGAACTTGCCTGTATGAGGAAACGTCTGTTGGCTGGTTGTCCAGTCCGCCTGTGTGCCAGCAGGCAGGCACGCCGGCAGGCAGGTTGGACGGCAGGATGGCTGGAATGCGGGCAGGCTTGCAGACCAACAGGCAGGCATGTGTACGCTCATGCGTGTTTAGGTTATGCACACTCACGGGCAGATATGCCTACAAGCATCCTTAAAAGAGGTTTTATCCCTCGTTTCCGTTCTTCTTTTGGGCAGCTTGGGCATGGGAACGATGCTTTGAAAGCCGAAATAACAGCGTAAATTCCAATCCGTTTGCTGACGGATTATTGATTTCACGAGAAATCAGCGAGAAATCAGCAAGGTGTCCTTTGAGTTACTCAAAGGCTTTTCGGTTACTCCCGAAAAGTGGAAGCAGCAAGGTATGTTTTGAGTTACTCAAAACCTTTCGGGTTACTCCCGAAAGCCTTGCCGCCGGGCTTCCCCTCCGAAGTCGGGAAGCCCGTTTTTATAGCATTCTTCTTGGAACTGATTGCTTCATATTCCATATTGCCTTAACCTTTTATACAGGGTGGTCGGACTTATTCCCAGCAGTTCGGCGGCTCTCCTGCGGTTGCCGCCAGCCTGTTCCAGCACGCGGAGGATATGTTTCTTCTCCATGTCATCCATTGCCGGTGAAACGTCATCCGCCAATGGCATTTCGTCAAATTCCAGTGTATCAGTCGTGACCGTATCGCTTTCGCTGTGTAATACAGCCAAGCGAACGACACGCCTCAGTTCCCTCACATTGCCATCCCATATATAAGCGAGCAACCGTTTCCTTGCTTTCGCATCGAAGCCTTTCACCTGCTTCTCAAATTCTTCATTGGCAAGGTTACGAAAGAAGTCAGCCAATGGCATTATATCCTCTTTGCACTCGCGCAATGGTGGTATGTGCAGGGTGTATTCTTTCAGCCGCTGGTATAAGTCGGCACGGAAACGTTTTTCAGCGATGGCGGTCGGCAAGTCCTCATTGGTGGCGGCAATGATGCGCACGTCAGCCTTTTTATCCTTGTTGCCACCCATAGGTCTGTACCATTTGGATTCCAATGCACGGAGTAGCATCTGCTGTACTTCCATCGGAAGGTTTCCTATCTCGTCAAGGAACAGCGTGCCGCCTGCGGCTTCCTCCCAAAAACCTTGTTTTCTGCTTTCGGCCCCAGTGAACGCTCCTTTCTCATGTCCGAACAGTGCGGAGGCGGCAAGTTCCTTGGACAGCAGACCGCAGTCCACGGACACGAAAGTACCTGATGCCTGTTTGCTCCTTACGTGTATTTTTTCGGCGATGTGTTCTTTGCCTGTGTCGCTTTCGCCCAATATCAGAACGTTCATGTTCGTGGGGGCGACCAATCTTATCTTACGGTCTATTTCACGGAAAGCCGCACTCTGACGCTCGTGAATGGGCGTATCTTTCCTCTCCATCCTTTTCTGCAAGATTTTCAGGAGCGGAAAGAGGTTGTCCTCAACCAGTTTCTTCGGGATATAGTCCTCCGCGCCCAGCTTCATTGACCTCACGGCGGTAGGCACTTCATCATAGTCTGTCATGACGATATAGGGGTTGTTCCGGCCCTGTTTCCGCAGTTCTTCCAGCAGGACTATACCGTCACCATCGGGCAGGCGTAAATCAGCCAGTACCATGTCGTCCTCCCGCATCTTGGCAAATATTTTCCGTGCATCCCTACAAGTGGAGGCGTTGACGCTTTGGAAGCCCTTGCTTTCTAACAACCGACACACAAAATCTGAATATATGGGGTTGTCCTCAATGACGATTATTCTGCCCATCGTTCCGCCTCCTTCCTTGCCAAATCAACAATCAGCCGTCCTTGTGCCAATACAGCCTTTACAGCGGATTGTATGTCTTCATCCGATATGTCCTCTTTATGGACGGCTTCGTATAGCATTGCCAATGGGTGCTCTGCTTTTATCAGCATCCATGAGCTTCTCAGGTGGTGTACCCATCCGTCCAATGCTTTCATGTCTTTGGTTTCCGCCACCTTGCGTACCTCATTCATGTCCGCCTGTGTCGTGGCTGCCAGCTTCTCCAGCGTGTGCCGCCTGTTACCGAAGGCAAGCAGGGGCGAGAGGTCAATGCGGCTTGCGTGTTTTTGTCCGATGCTCTTTTCCGTGATTGCCAGCAGTTCGTCTATTGAATAGGGTTTGTAAAGTACGGTGGCGAAGCCTCTTCCTTTTAGCTCTTCTTCCGTCACGTATCCTGCTGCGGTCGCTGCCACGATAGGGATGGTCTGTGAGTTGCCGACTTCCGATGTGCGCAACAGTTCCAGCACCTCGTATCCGTTCACTTCCGGCATCTTCAGGTCGGTTATCAGCAGGTCGTAATCCTTTATGCGCATTCGGTCTGTCAGTTCACCTACCGTCAGACAGGTGTCGCACTCCGCCCCACACTGTTTATACATCTCTTTCATCATGTCCAGCAACATTCCGTTGTTGTCTATCGCCAACACGGAACATCCGGACAGGGTGGAATGCTTCATGTCGGTCTTTTCGGCAACCGATGTTTCCTTGGTTTTTGGCAATGGCAGGCTGACAGTAAAACGGCTGCCCTTACCCGGTTCACTTTCCACCGTGATACTGCCATTTAGCAGTTTCACGGTGTCGGCTACAATGGCAAGCCCCAAGCCGAAGCCGTCCTCCGTCACGGCATTGCCCAGCCGTTCAAACGGAGTAAATATTATCGTCTGTTGTTCTTCGGTCATGCCTGTACCTGTGTCTGACACCGACAAGGTAAATGTGCCGTCCTTGTAGTCGGTTATCAGCATGATTGTACCGCTCCGGGTAAACTTGATTGCGTTGGACAGTAAATTACTTCCTATGCTTAGGATAAGATTCTTATCACCGCTCACAATCTCGTACGCACGATTTTCTGTAGTGAAAACAAGTTGTTTGCCTTTCGCCAGCGGAGCGAACTCCGTTCCCAGTGTTTCAGCTATGGAGCGCAGTTTGAACGGCTTGACGATTGGTGTTTCCTTTCCGCTGTCCAACTTAAAATACTCCAGCAGGCTGTTTATCATTCCTGTCATATGTCCGGTGGCGACATTGATGGTCTGTGCGTGGCGGATACGGCTGTCCTCCTCCGTATCATTCAATAGCAGTTCGGCATTGCCGCTGATGACAGCCAACGGAGAGCGCAGGTCATGTGTCACGCTTTGTATCAAGTTGTGTCGGAAGCGTATCAGTTCCTCGTTCCGTGCGTTGCTCGCCTCCAGTTTGTTGATGGTCTCCTCGCGTTTCCTCTTTTCCCTTGCGTTACGCCGCAGCTCCCTGTGTATGGTGATGTAAGACAGGAACAGCAGGATGATGGAGAGGGAGATGGCGGCGGTGAACAGGCGTATGGCGCTGTCCTGTGCCTCCGCCATTTTCCGTTCCCGTAAAGAGAAGGCGGTCTGTGCCTGCCCGTCAAGGTCGTTTATCAGGCGGTTCAGCTGTATGTTCAGCGTACGGTTGCGGGTACGCAGGCTGTCGGCATAGGTGTCCATCTCCTTCTCCTGCTTGCGCTGCATGGCGGTCAGGCTGTCGCTGAGGGCGTACAATTCCCCGGCGGAGGGCATGACCCGTATCTCTTCTTTCTTGCCGAACAGCCCGGCGATGCCTTTTTTCTTCTGTCGTATGGTGTGTACCCTTGTCGCCCGCCTTGCCACTTCGGGCAGTTGGGTGGCAAGCAGGCTGTCGCGCTCGTCCCGGCGGTCAAGGCTCTGCATGATGTGCCGCAGGTGCGTTTCCTTCTCTGCCAACAGGTGCCGCAGGGTGTCTATCTGTCCGGGGCGCACATACTCCTGGCAGTGAGGCTTCAGCGTTTGCAGCAGGATGTCCGTCAGCAGGCGGTGGCGGTGGTAGTCGCGGTAGTCCGCCTCTTCCCATGCCACTACGCTCTCGCCCCGGATGGCAAGTCCCGTGATGCGGCGGTGTGCCTTGTTGATGTCGAGGCGCACCAAGCGGATTTTTACCGTTTCTATTTCTATCTCTCTGAATCTGTCACGTTCATGTATAAGAATAGCTACTACACCACCTAATACAGTTATCAATATCAAATATCCGAACAGAATTTTATGTTGCAGTAATAGTTTCATGTTTACACATTGTTGCCATTTTTACTATATAAATACTTATCTCATACAAAACCCACATGGAAGAGCGACAAGGGACAGAGTGAAAATATCAGAAGTCGGTGTAATAATGGCTGCAACAGCGAGAATGATTATGACGGCATGTTTCCGATAATGGCGCATAAAGTCCGCAGAAAGGAATCCGAGCTTGGCAAAAAGCCACGAAAGGATGGGTATCTCAAAGACTATACCCATAGCCAGTGACATCATTATAAGAGTTGATATATAAGACTGTAGAGTTATCATATTCTCAACCTCGTCGCTGACCTGATATGTTCCTAAAAAACGGAATGTCAGAGGAAAAATCAAATAATAACTGAGCAACACCCCCATTATAAACATCAGATAACCACTACCTACAACCCGCATCGCATATTTACGCTCATTGGCATATAAAGCAGGTGAAACGAATCGGAATAATTGGTAAAGGATGTATGGGGATGCGCATAATATTCCGGCATATATTGCTGTTTTCATGTGTATGATAAACTGTTCTGCCAGTCCGGTATTGATGAGTTTTATAGAAAAATCAGAAACATAAGAATTTGTTACCAACCCATTTATGGTATTAAACAACCGATAGGTAATAAATTCTGAATCTTTGGGAGCAAGGACTATGGAAAACAAATGTTTCTTAAAAATGAATGCAAAAACTCCAAATATGACGGTTACGGCGACGATTTTAATAATCGCCGCCCGTAACACATCAAGGTGCTCCCAAAACGATTGCTTGTCATTATCCATTTTTTACTTCTTTTTTTCTACATCTGTAGGTACATCATCCGGTACAACTATGTCTTTTTCAATGTTATTCATTCCATCCTTGAATGAACGTACTCCTTTTCCGAGTCCTTTCATCAGTTCCGGTATTTTTTTACCTCCGAAAAACAACAGAACGACCAAGATTATTAGAAGAATCTCCTGTGTTCCAATTCCAAACATAAATAATTGTATTTTAATGATTAAGGATTTTATTTGATACTTTCTATCCAAACACGAAGCTTGTCCTTATTCGTTCTGTTCAGGAGTTTTCCTTCTTTCCAGTTCAATTCAGGATAAGTGCTTTTAAGCGTCTTTACGCTATTGGTTATACTACTGCCTCCGGAAGTGGCAAATGGTATAAGTTTCTTACCTTTCAACGCATGACTTTCTATAAATGTATTGATGATACGTGGAGACAAATCCCACCAAATCGGATAACCGAGAAAAATTATGTCATACTCTTGAATATTGCCCTTTTTGCTTTTCAAAGCAGGACGGGATTGAGGATTATTCATTTCCACAGAGCTACGTGATTTTTTATCATTCCAGTCAAGATCTGCATTTGTATAGTTCTTTGACGGAACAATCTCATATAATTCGCCACCTGTAATTTCTGCAATATCTTTGGCGACACCTGCTGTTGTACCTGTTGCTGAAAAATATGCAACCAATATTTTAGATGTTTTCATATTTGCTGTATTGTCTTGCGCATAAACAGTCATGGTAAAAAAGGCTGTAAATAATGCTGTGAGTGATAATAAAATTCTATTCATCATATTTAAGAATCTGTAAACTATTTATGTAATTTACTGTATTGTTCGTCCGTTACGGGTTCAAGCCATTCGTTTGACGTGTTTTCTCCTTCAAGTTCAAATGCGAGGTGCGCAAACCAACTGTCCGCCGCAGCCCCGTGCCAATGCTTCACGTTTGCAGGAATGTGTATTACCGTACCGGGGAGTATTTCCACTGCCGGCTTGCCTTCTTCCTGATACCATCCACGTCCGGCAACACCTATAAGCATCTGTCCTCCGCCTTTTGTTGCCTTGTGAATGTGCCAGTTATTGCGACAGCGTGGTTCAAAGGTGACGTTTGAAATCTTCACTTGCTCTGTGGAAACAGGAGCAAGGTAACTATTCCCGATAAAATACTTTGCGTATGCCGTATTGGGTTCTCCAATCGGGAAAATCATTTCTTTTTGGAAGGCAGCTTTGGCATCTTGTCCGACAGAATCTTCCGCCCATACGCTTTTGGCAAGATTGAAAGCCGCCCATGCTTTCGGCCAACCGGCATAAAAGCCGATATGCGTGATAATCTCGGCTATCTCGGTGCGTGTAATTCCATTGTTCTTTGCTGACTGAAGGTGATATATCAGCGAATTATCTGTAATGCCCATACTGATAAGTGATGTAATTGTAACTAAGCTACGGTCTCGCAAACCAAGTTTGTCAGTGCGGCTCCATACTTCACCGAAGAGAACGTCATCATTCAATTCCGCAAATTTGGGCGCAAACTCTCCAAGTTGGTCGCGTCCTGCTGTCTGTACTATTTTTTCCTGTGCCATAACATTGAATGTTAAAATACTGAAGATTGAAACTATTAGAATTTTGTTCATGAATATATTTTTTATTGAATGAAATTGTTAATCTGATTATTGGGATTAAGCGGCTTTTGGTCAGATAGAATTAAGTTCTTGACCATTCGCAGCGTTCTCTGTTTATATTTCTGGAAATGTTCCGAAGCTATATGCTGTTTATAGGCTTCTTGACTTGCGTAAGTTTCAAGTATAGTTACCATACAGGGATTCTCTTTCTCCTGCACGGCATACATGGTAAGTACACCCGGTTCGGTACGCAAGGAAATTTCGCCAACTTCAACAGCATATTTCATATACTCATTTATATATTCGGGATGGACTTCGATTTTTGACAAACGTACAATGCCGTCAGTTTGCATCGGTTGTTTGGGACACATGGCAGGCTGTTTATCAAGGTTCAAACATTTTCCGATAACTTCGCCTGTGGCTATATATGAATAAGTGGGAAACTCAAACAATACCGGTTTCAGTAAAGTGTAATCGAGCTTACCGTTCTTGTCAAGCACATCGGGAGAAGCATATGTATGGGCAACGGAACAGATGAAATTGTCGAAGCCGTCAGTTTCATAAATGTCCATTACATTGCATTCCATTGTCAGCGGAGATTTATCAATCACGGGCGAACCGTTCTCGCCCCAATGGAAATCGAATACACCCGATTTGTCTGTTGTCGCTCCGCTTACACTACCAACATAATCTGCTTTTGGCAGCATCTCCCGACTGACAAGATTGACAGACAGCTTTTTTGACTCTCTGATGCCTTGATTGGTATAATGCTCTTTACTCATGCTCACAAGGATGCGGTCATGTCCTATAATGCCGGTGTGCCCTACCACAAGCCAGTTTACTTTTCCGTTTACTTCAGCACCAATTACCGTCATTGGTTTTGGATAAAGCGCAAGTATGCTTCCAATGTTTTTCTTTTCCATCTCCGTACTGTTCTGTTTGTCTATCTCCCTTATCGGCCGCGTATTGCACGACAACAAAAGGGAGAAAAACAAGATTGCCAATATTGATCTTTTCATCCTTAAAACTTTATTAAAGACTTTGACGTAACACATTGATTACATCTTCACGAGTGAGGACGACATAACCGCTTTCAGTAATAGGGCATGCATCTGCCATGCCTTCGAGTTTCGATACATCGGCACCGCATTCCGTTATACTTATTGCCAAACCCAGTTCACGCATCCAATCCTCCATCCGTTCAAGCCCTTCCAATGCAATTTCCTTGTCAGTTTTTCCGGTTAGGACAATACCCCAAACGTTAGCTGCCAGCCGACGGAATTTCTTCACTGCCTCTTCAGAACGTCCGATGAGCAGACGGTAATAAGCCCCGCTGACAGCAGAGAGTGTATGTCCGTGGGTAGCATCGGTATAAGCGGCGACAGCCTGCCCCAGCATGTGTACCATCCAATCTGTAGGTTTTCCACAGGCAAGAAGCCCGTTCAAAGCCCATGTAGCTGTCCACATGATGTTGCTTCTTGCTTCATAGTTTTTCGGATCTGTAAGCACTTTCCGGGAACTGACAATAAGAGAACGCATCAATCCCTCGGCGATATAGTCAGTCGTGTTGTCGTCCGTTCCTGAAAGATATTGTTCCAATATGTGCGACATGATGTCGTAAATGCCTGCTACCGTATGATACTTGGGCACGGTATAAGTGTAAACGGGGTTGAGAATAGAGAAATCTGGATTGCGGAAGTAATAAAACTTCTTCCGGTTTTCGCTGTGCTTGGAGATGACGGAACAACTGTCCATTTCTGACCCTGTTCCAGCCATCGTAAGCACGCAGCCGACAGGAATCCAGCGACAGGTCATTTCCCCGAAATTGTTGAAATAATATTCCCAAGGGTCATGTTCGCAATAGGCAGAACCGGCCACAGCTTTACAATAGTCGCAGACGGATCCTCCACCAACAGCAAGAATCAAATCCACCGCCTCTTTCCTTGCGAGTGCCACGCCTTCCATTACCTTTTCGATTGTAGGATTTGGCATGACACCCGACAGTTCGACCGTCTGTTTGCCCGCCTTGTGGAGTTCCGCAAGTACCGCATCGTAAATACCGTTCTTGCGGATAGAACCACCGCCATACACCAGCATTACTTTTTCTCCATACTTGCCCAATTCTTTACTCAAATTCTCCAATGAATTCTCCCCGAAATATATTTTCGTGGGATTATGAAATGTGAAATTGCCTAACATATCAGTTTGTTTTTAATTCGTTATTATTTGTTATTGATGCTTTTGATAAAACGTGCCGGAACACCGCCTACGACCGTATTTGCCGCCACATCTTTCGCAACCACGGCACCTGCCGCAACAACGGCATTATCACCGATGGTCACGCCTTGCAGAATGGTCGCATTTGAACCGACCCACACGTTCTTGCCTAATACAATAGAAGCGGGATAAGTAGTCTTGCGGTCTTCTGGTGAAAGCCCGTGATTGAGTGTTGCAAACACGACATTATGACCGATTTGACAACCAGCACCTATACAGACACCTCCGTGATCCTGAAAATGACAACAAGCGTTGATAAATACATTTTCGCCCACGGTGATATTTTTACCGAAATCAGCATAAAGCGGTGGAAAGACGCGCAGCGATTGCGGTACTTCATAGCCGAACAGTTCGGATAGCAGTTCACGCACTTCGTCCGGTGTATGATAATCTGTATTCAGACGGAAAGTGATGCGGCGAGCCTCATTGCTCATTTCGTCCATAAAACGGTGTATCTCTTCCGTGTTAAGAGCCTTTTTCGTTTTTACGTATTCCTTGAAATTTGCTATGTCCATACTCATTGCCTTTCTATTTTTACTTTTATATCACTACTGACTTGTAAGGATTCTATACCATTACCATCTATATGACCGATTTTTATCAAGTCATCGCTATATGACCAACTTTTACAAAAGATAGCCACATTACCCCACGGTTCATAAATCGTGATGTCTCCGGGTGAAGGAGTGCAACCACGTGCTACACCTTCCAAATCCAGCTTAGGGTTAGGATAGAAAATTTTTTCAGTTATGTTGTTATAATCCTCCAATGTGACTTCAAGCGGAAGACGCGAAAGAAAATCCCGCCCTGCGGCATTGTCATCCATTGTGGCAGTAATCGTGTGGTCGCCTGCCGTGATTTTTACTTTCAGTGAAGAAGCATCAGGGGTGTCAGGAGCCTCTTTGTTCGCTCCAATCTCATTCAGCCATGCCGGAACACGGCTCTCCATCTGGTTGAGTGAAGAGGAGGTCAACAGCAAGGTCTGTTCCACAAAAACGGCATCCGGACAGAGGTCATGCGCTTCGCTGACGGAAGAAGATATTCCACTGCTACCGCTTGTAGCAAATAGGGCAATGTGTTTTCCGGCAAGTTTGGAAGCATAGTTGTGCAGGAATGTCTGCATCGGCGTAGCCATACTGCCGTACCAGATGGGATAACCCACTAATACCATTTCATAGTCATCAAAATTTTCTATAGAAGTTTTGACAGGAGGATAATTGCCTTGACGAACATCAGCCAATTCTTTTTGGGCACGTTCAAGCATGGCATTATAGTCATCGTCATACGGAGTTTCAGGCTCCACTTCAAGAATGTCGCAATCGAGCGTTGTCTGAATCAGTTGTGCCACGCGCTCTGTGTTACTCGTGCGTGACGAATAAAGCACAAGATAACGTCCGTTTTCTCCGGATTCAGGCGTGTCCGGTTCTTCTTTGTCCCCATTTCCGGGTTGTTCCGGCACTTCCGGTGTGAACGGTTCTTTGTTATCGCCTCCACAGGCTGCCATGGACAAGAAAGCAAGCAATAAAAATGGAATTAATATTAACTTTTTCATACTATTCAATTTTTACATTCAATTTGATACAATCGTTCTACTTCAGAAGGTGCATGAAGGTCAAGAATCTGGTTGTGATCTGTTGCTAAAGCAGAAATGAGTGCCATATCCTCTTCCGTCAATATGAAATCGTAAACAGCAATATTCTCTTCCATTCTTTTTTTGTGAACGGATTTTGGTATGGCAATTATTCCACGTTGCAAATGCCAGCGCAATATGACTTGAGCAACGGACTTTCCATATTTGTTTCCAATAGCCGATAAGACAGAGTTGTAAAACAATCTGTCCTTACCTTCTGCCAGTGGCCCCCATGCTTCGGGTTTTACACCGAAATCGTGCATAATACGAATAGCCTCCGGTTGCTGGATGTAAGGATGTATTTCTACTTGGTTTACAGCAGGAATAACTTTAGCATTATGGCATAAGTCTATCAGACGGTCCGGCTCAAAATTGCAGACTCCTATCGCCCGTATACGCCCCATTGAATAAAGTTCTTCCATTGCCCTCCACGCTCCATAATAGTCCCCGAAAGGCATATGAATCAGATAAAGGTCAAGATAATCCAGCCCCAGTCGTTCAAGCGAGGCTTCAAAAGCCTTTAAGGTCTGTTCATATCCCATTTCGGAAATCCAAGCCTTTGTCGTGATAAACAAATCTTTTCGTGAAATTCCACTTTCACGTATTGCGCAGCCTACAGCCTTTTCATTTCCATATACCGAAGCGGTATCTATAAGTCGGTAGCCGACATTTAGAGCATCGCTTACAGCCCGTCTGCATTGCTCAAAATCAGGTATCTGAAAGACACCGAAACCCTGCATCGGCATCTTTATCCCATTATTTAATACTGCATATTCCATATTCATTGTCATTTGTCAATTTGACTTTCAGTAAACGGATCTGCCCGATGCCCCATCAAGTCAATTTTTGAATACTCTTTGTCAAATTCCTCCATCTCGTAAGGGGTCAACCGGACAGTGGCTGCACCGAGAAAATCATCTAAATGGTCGGGATTGGTCGTTCCGGGTATAGGAGCAATCCAAGATTTACGTGAAAGCATCCATACAAGGGCGAACTGTGCAGGCGTTATGCCTTTACGTTCAGCCCATTTGCGTACCAATGCGACAAGTGGCATATTATGCTTCAAAGCTTCCGGAGTAAACTGTGGCAGATTCCAGCGGCGGTCTCCCTTCTTAAAACGACTGTTTTCGTCAATCACACCGGTTAGAAAGGCCCGTCCTAACGGGCAGTAAGGCACAAAACCGATTCCTAATTCTTCAAGTGTTGGAAATATTTTGGTTTCCGGTTCACGCCACCAGATGGCATATTCACTTTGTACGGCAGACAGCGGACAAACAGCATGTGCCTTACGTATAGAGCGGGCACTGGCTTCGGACATACCCCAATGCAAGACTTTTCCTTCCTGCATCAAGTCTTTTACCTTACCTGCAACATCTTCCATAGGAATATTCGGATCAACCCGGTGCTGATACAAAAGGTCGATATGGTCAGTGCGCAGACGTTTCAACGAACCTTCCACGGCTCGCCGGATATGGTCGGGACGGCTGTTCAAAGCCGTAGGCTGTCCTTCTTCTACACCGAAACCGAATTTTGTTCCGATTTTCACTTTGTCGCGAAAAGGAGCGAGGGCTTCGCCCACCCACGTTTCACTGGTATAAGGACCATACACTTCTGCCGTATCGAAAAAAGTGACGCCTTTGTCGTATGCCCGCCGAATCAAGGCTATCATGTCCTTTTTGTCGTATTTCCCGCCGTAATATCCTACCATCGGAAGGCAGCCAAGCCCTATTGCCGACACATCCAAATTACCAAGTTTACGATATTCCATATTCATAGGCAAATTATTCTTTTCGCTGCTTAATCCACCTTTTGGCATTGAAGAAGACTGCGCAAATATTTTCGATACTCCGGTCAATGCCCCTGCTGCCGACAATGCAGCCATTGATGACACCTTCAAAAAATTTCTTCTGTCCATAGTTTCTAAGTTTTTAATGATTTATACTAAGCAACCCACGCAAAATCTCAATCTCGTTATCTTCCAGTTGGCACATCTGTATTTCCTCCTTTCCATCAACAGACAGACCTTCAGACAAGAGAAAGTACTGCAAAAGTTTCTGCGGACTTACATGATGACGATCCGCGATGAAACATATCGCTTCATCTTCATACAATTCATTTGGAATGGTAATCTGTTTATCCATTATTATTATCTTTTATTCGACAATACAAAATTACCGGGTATGGCAAACAAAAATGTAACGATAAGTGGTGTGTTTGTACCAATTTTACAGATTATTCAGTCTATTAATCTTATTGATTGATTGAAATTTACTACTTTTGTACAGGATATTGGAGGATGCTATGGCAAAGATTCTGAAAGTGAAAAACGTAAAAGACTACAGCAGTTGGCTGGGACACACAGACAGCCATCCGCTGGTAAGTATCATCAACTATGAAAAAGTGTCTCCGGTTTGGCATTCTCTGAATGATTACAGTATTTATGGTATCTTTTTCCACGATGAAGCAGAGATAGATCTTACATATGGATGTGGTAAATACGACTACAAAAAAGGTACTGTCATTTGTGTGGCTCCCGGACAAATCGGTGGTAAAGAGGATAACGGCGAACAAGTCATGCTGACCGGATGGGCACTGTTGTTTCATCCCGACCTTTTGCACGGTACCTCGCTGGAAAAGACTATAAGAAATTACTCTTTTTTTGATTACCGTGTCAATGAAGCTCTGCACATGACAGATGAGGAGCATGATACGCTTGTATCATTGATGCGTCAGATTGATGATGAGCTACAGAAGCGTCACGATGAATTACAGGATGTTATCCTTGTAAACTATATAGAATTATTACTTAATTTCTGCCAGCGTTTCTATAACCGCCAGTTCATTACCCGTCGATTGGAAAACTCGGATATTCTGATGAAATTCGAGACACTGTTGCATAATTATTACGAAAATGGTCTGCAATTTACATACGGTCTGCCCACTGTGCAATATTGTGCGGATAAATTATGTATGTCCTCCAATTATTTCGGGGACTTGATAAAGAAAACAACCAACTGTACAGCAGGTAACTATATTCACAGGTATATCATTTCTTTGGCAAAGAACAAACTCTCCTCCGGATTGGGAATATCGCAGACGGCTTATGAATTGGGATTTGAATTTCCTCAGCATCTTAGTCGAATGTTCAAGAATGTTGAAAACATTACCCCTTCCGAATATTGCAAGAATATCCGTAATGGTAAACATATGCAAATGTAATTGATTATGCTTCACATGAATAAAGCATAAAAAGCTGGTGATGAGAGATAAACACTCCCATCATCAACTTTTCATAATTTAATACTTCGGTTTTCTTTATGTTCTGATAATACTGGTTGTCTGATAACCAGAAGGCTGCGCACGGAGTCTTTATGCAGCATTTATATTTAAGTATATTTTTCCTTCTTTGAAGAATCCCCAAAACGCCACAGACTACCACATCAGTGCCAAATACTGCCACGGTCTTGCAAAATGATTGGCTTATGCCGGAGTTGGCTTTTCTTTGCACTGTCGGCAGTCGGAAGAGATAGAATAACGCCACTCCCGACCAGTTGCCGCCACAAGCTGCCAGTCAGTAATAAAGCCATTGTTCGATGCTGGTATTGGCTTTACTTTGCAGACAAACAGGATTACTAACAATAAAAACAGTATAAGCAATGAATGAATTTGTGATTATCTCGAAAGACGTGTTTGAAGAAATGGTCGGAAAATTTAACCGCTTCTCCGATCGGGTGAATGAAATCCTCGGCAAAAGGGAGGAAGGAAGGCTCAGCCGCTGGATGGACAATCAGGATGTCTGCCAGCAGCTGCGCATCAGTCCGAGAACCTTGCAGACGCTTCGCGACAACGGAACGCTGGCTTACTCCCAGATAGGACATAAGATTTTTTACAAGCCGGAGGACGTACTACGTATCGTCCGGCTTGTGGAGAACAGACGAAAGGATGCCTCCTGTCGGGGAAAGACAATCTGAATGTAATAGAATTTAATGTACCACTAAATCCACTGTAATAAATGAACAAAACGATTATGACAAACGATGAATGGGCTGTCAGCTTCATGGAACAATTGGACACCATGCTTGACGGCATTGAAAGCATGAACGAAAAAAGCAAGGCTTCATTCGGTAATGAACGCTTCCTGACGGACAAGGAGGTGTCAGCATGGCTCAAGGTGAGCCGACGTACCTTGCAGGACTACCGAAACAACGGGATGGTTTCTTATTACCAATTGGGAGGCAAAATTCTATACAAGGAATCTGACATTGAAAAGCTGGTGATGGGTGGGTATCGGAACGCCTACCGAATGGAAACGTAATCTTGGCAAAGTATGAAATGAGAAGAAGCCGATGGCTACAGATAAACTGCCCAGCCATCGGCTTCTTGTATTATTATCATTATAGATACAAACAACACTAACATTTGTATCGTGGATTGGCTTCGGACAGTGAAAAGAACAAATGAATGGGCTTTTCCCGATTGGGCGCATACAGCCTTTCCATAATGAACATTCTGAAAGCCATACATTCCCTGCTGCGTAGTCTGAACGCAAGAGCTATGACCATTTCAAGGCTGTACACTTCATAACGTGTCCCGTCTTCCTGTCTAATGTAGCATATGGTTGTTTCTTCCAACAGTTCATGATTCTTATAAATATCACGGATAGCCTTGCGGATGTCACAGCAAAATACCATAAACAGGTCTGACATTTCCTGCTGTGTCATCCAGACGGGAGCGCTCGGCATAGCGACCACTCCTTTTTCACTGATTGTAATGATTCCTCGTTCCATACTCATTAGTCTTTTGCCGACAACTTGTTTTCCCTGTATTCGCCTGTTCCGTATAATCTTCTGACAGCCATCAGATTGTCCATATCTTTTGAAATTTTCTTGTCGGTAACTTCCGCATACCGTTGGGTAGTCTTTATTCCGGAGTGCCCCATCATTTTGGCGATGCTCTCAATGGGGATACCCTCCGAAATCAAAAAAGTCCCGAAGGAGTGTCTGGCTTGATGATAGGACAAGTTTTCCTCCCTGCCGATGGCAACCCCCATCTCGTGTATTTCAAACCACATCTCGTCACGGCTCGGAAGCGGAAATACAGGCTTGGTGTCGTCTTCTGTGTTGTAAAGTTCAAGTATCTGTTCCGCTATCGGATGCAGGGGAATGAATGCCTCTACATTGGTTTTTTTGCGGTTGATGCGGATATAACGCCTGCCGTCCGATGTCGTGCCGATATGGTGCGGATGGAGCAGCATGATGTCCACATATGCCAGTCCCGTAAAGGTTGAGAACAGGAACGCCCTCCGCCCAAGTTCCTGCAAGGGGTCGGGCATCGGTGTTTCGAGGATGGTCTTCAGCTCTGCACGGCTGATGTGCTTATGTCTCGGAGCGGGCTTCTTCTCGTATTCCATGTCTTCCAACGGATTGGCACGGAGTATCTCATAATCAACGGCAAGATACACCAGCTTGCTCAGCCAGCACAGGCACTTGTTCATCTGTGAAGGTCCGAAGTTCTTGTAGCGTTTCAGGAAGGCTTTATAGGAACTGCCGAACTCTTCCGTGATTTCAGCCAGATTTATATCACTTTTTCCCTGTGAGGCAAGAAAGTCCGTCAAATACTTCTGATAGTATTTTGAATTTCTGTACGTCGAAGTGGAATTTATCTCCTTTGAGCGGACAAGCAGCCTTTCAAGTTCCATCTCGCCCATCTGTAACAGTTTGACCGGAATGACGGCTTTCTTTGCCAGCGTATTTTTGAGCAGCTCGGCACTCACTACGTTCTGCCTCTTCAATGAATCCTCATAGGCACATTCGACGGACTTGCGGAACTCCAGCAAGCGGTTGTTCTCACGGACGGTGCGGATTGAGCCTGTCTTGCTGTTCCAGTCTTCGGGTTTGCAATATATGCCTGTCGCCATTGTGGAACTCTTGCCGTCCACGGTGATACGGCACAGGACGGCGGTCGTTCCGTCTGCCTTTACTTTACTCCTGTTGATGTATGGTAATACGGAAAATGTACTGCGCATGGTCGTAATGTTTTAAGTTTCTTATTTTAATGATTACAGGACAAGTTTCAAGTCCTTGGTTGCTTCAATATACTTGTCCATATCCTCAAAAAGCTTTTTCGGAGTGACACGGGCATACACCTGTGTGGTGGTTATGTCGGAATGTCCCAGCATCCGGCTGATGGTTTCTATCGGTACTCCGGCTTCCAGCGTAATCAGCGAGGCAAATGAGTGTCTTGCCTGATGATAGCACAAGCCGCCATTCACTCCGGCAAGGACAGCAAGGGCTTTCATGTGCCGTTTCATATTGGGGTGATGAACCATCGGGAAAAGTGTCGGTCTGCTGTCATCACGATATTTCTCTATCAGTGCAAGTGCTTCGGGAAGCAGTTTGACGCTTGCCCGAAGCTCGTTTTTCTTCCGGCGGTATTTTAGCCAAAGGCTTCCCTCATCGTCCGTGTAGAGGTTCTCACGGGTGACGCTCACCGTATCCGCATAGGCGGTTCCCGTATAGCAGGCAAACAGGAAAAGGTCACGGGCGAGGATATGCGTGGTGCGCCATGCGGGTATTTCCACATCGCGTATTTTCTCGAAGTCCTCACGGCTTAATGCCCTCGGTGTGCGTTCTGTCTTTTGTGGAAGGGTGAAATTGGCGAAAAAACACCTGTCTGCGTATCCCTCCTTATAGGCGATACGGCATACCTTTTTCAGAATGGCAAGATAGTGGCGTACTGTGTCCACCGCCAAGCCTTTCACGTCCATTACATAATTCTGGTAATCATGGATAAATTGCTCAGTAAGCTGTCCGAAAGCAATGTCCTTCGTCTTGAATTGCCACCGGATGAACTCACCTAATGTCCGGCGCATATAATAATATGCTGGATATGTTCCTTTGGCACGGTCAATGCCGATACGTGCCTTCAAGTCCTCACAGATACGGTCGGTCATCCGCAACAGCGTCATCTGTGTGTCCATGTTGCCTTGAAATAGCTCCTTGACCGCCGTGGCATCAAAGTTCTGCCCCCGTTCCATCAGTGTGTCAAAAGCATGATTGATGGCAAGCAGCAGCTTGTCCAGCTTGGCATTGGTTTCCACCGCCTCACGGCTCTTGCCGTCCAGACGGCTTTCCCGTGCGTTCCACAACTCTGGCTTGCACGACAGCTTGCATCCGAACTGCGCCATCGTACGGTTTACCGTAATCCTTCCCATTATTGGGGCTTTGCCCGACTTGTCCGTTCCGCTCTTTTTAAGGTAGAGCAGCACCTTGAATTTTTCAATCTTCATCGCTTACACTTTTTTGGTTACAAAATTACTTTGAGTATAAGCGTTCATTGATTTGCAGAACATTGCGTATCAGTGCAAAAGAAACGGCTGTCCAATAATTTCATTTTCCGTGCGTTACCTGTCATTGCTTCGGTAACAGGTGGCTAACGGTTTAGTAACTGAAATGGCTCTATACTCCGCATTCCGTTGCGTTTTCGACATTCGGTAAAATAGTGAAAAGTAGCTCATTTCAAACGTGTTACGTTTTGTTGTTACTTGTTTGCTGATGGTTGCTTTGTGGGTTCTGTTCCACCTGGCACGTCACACATTTGCTACGACCACTACTCTAGCTAAAGGCGTGCCGATTGAAACGGTATCGAAAATGCTGGGGCATACAAATATTGAAACGACACAAATTTATGCCCGCATAACTAATGAGAAGATAAGAATGGATATGGAGGTCCTTGCGGGAAAACTGGATGCCATGTTATGACCTCCATGCTGAGATTCCATATATGATGTATAAAAGCAACTATTATGGTGAGATTTGGCAATTTTGAAGTGGAATATAACCGCAATGCACCTGATAAGGTGAGCGTAAGGATAGAAACGGACGACAAGGGCGAGGTATGGTTGCCGAAATGCGACATCGCACGGGCGTATGGCGTGTTTGTACAGTCGGTAAATGCCGGACTGAAATCCCTTGCAAAAACCGGAGACTTTGATGAATACCGGGATGTGCGGGTCGAACATTTCACCTATAACGGGAAAGATTGCAGTGTGGACCTCTACAGTCTGGCAACCATCATTGCACTGGGATTCCGCATGAAGGGACTGAAATGCGAGGCATTCAGAAAGTGGGCTGCAAGACGGCTGGCAGAATCATTTGAAAAGAAGAAAAGTATGGTGATTCTCTGCATGAGCGGCGAAAAGAGAAACAGCTGGAACTGAAAGCCGCAGGATATGGCGGATATACGTGTCGGGATAGTCTCCCCTGTTCGGGAGGCTGTCCCGACACGTGTTTTATATAAGTTAAAAAATATAAAACCGTAAACGCGCTTATCCGTAAACCGATAATAATGTGTAACTTATGTCCCTCTTAAACCTGTAATTAAAGACAGAAACGGTATGGTGGAAGAATTTGACCTGCTTGAAGAGGTGGAAGTGCAGTTCTGCGATGAGGAATGCACGGAGTCGGTATGGCACGGAGTGAATTACAGCGAAAGCCTGTTCAGCAGGGAGAAACCGAAGTCGGAACTGACGGTAGTCATCAGAGAGGAAGGCATGATGTACTTCCTGACTGCGGACATGAAGGAGTTTGCCGGTCTGTGCCGGAAACACGGGTGGTACATCGTCTCGCACCAGCGGTTCAGCGAAGCGATGGAAATCGGCATGTGCCTGATGGAAGCCGGGAAACATGCGGGATGGTATTCGCTGGGCAGGTCGAAGGAATGGAATGCCATGATGAGGGATGTGCTGAACTTTACGTTTGAAAGGGAGAAGAAAATGGACTTCTACCCGTACGAAACGATGTTCAAGGGAGAAGTTCTTATAGACGGATGCAGGTGTCACTACCTGCATGACTATTACCCAACGAAGATTGAAAAGACGAATGCACACCAAAAACGGGTAAGCAACCTGATATTCCGTTTTAAGGAAGGTGGACACTGCGGCGAGCTGGTCGCACGGATACTGGCATTGTGTCTGAAACATGCGGGATTCAACGGAACGAAGGAAGACACGGTACTGATACCTATACCCGCATCGACAAGGGAAAGACAGCGGAAACGCTTTCCGGTGGTATGCTACTACCTGTCGGAATGGCTGGGCATTACGGACGGTTTCAAGGCCATCTGGATAGAGGAAGACCGCGAGCAACTGAAAGGAAAGGGAAAGGATAAGGACATACTGCGGAACCTGCAATTCACACGGCGGTATATCAGAGGAAAGAATGTTGTCCTGCTGGATGATGTACTTACAACCGGGGAGAGCTTCAGGCAACTGCAACGAAAGATGAAACAACTGGGGGCATTGTCGGTTATCGGGGTGTTTTTGGGGAAGACGGTATGAAATATTATAGAAAATGAATATTATATCTTTAATCTCCACAATCATGATTGACTATTCATAGGAAAGCTCTCTTGTATATATAGAGATTTATTACGAATATTGCTTTTCCTTTGTATTTGTCATGATTTGTTGATAATTATCAAACAAATAAATATTACCGAATAATTTAATTATTGTATAAGGAGAATCAAAGTATGAGTCATATAAAAAATATTAAGATTAGAAATTTCAGAGGAATCAAAGAATTAAGCCAAGATTTTGGTAATGAAAAATTTATTGTATTAATCGGACGTGGAGATTCTGGCAAGACTACCATTCTATCAGCAATTTACGCCGTACTATCCCCTTCATGGAATATGGCATTCAGTGATCTAGATTTTTATAATCAAGATACATCCCAACCCATTAATATTGAACTGACATTAAAGGAATTACCTGATGTGTTAATTAAAGAGTCAAAGTACGGCTTATATATTCAAAATGACTTAGATGAAGATGTGAAGAATGAAGATTTATCTATAATAATAAATCTAACCGTTGACGAAACGCTCGAACCTCATTGGGTTGTAAAGGCTAGAGAAGGTTCTGATATTGATGATAAACCAATATCGGCAATGGATAGAGCTTTACTTGCTGTAAATTACATAACAGACTATGCTGATAATCAATTTGCATACAATAGGCAATCCCCTCTATATACTCTAACCAAAACAAGATTGGAAGACGGCCATACCATCGAACGAGTAAAATCAGAACTAATACGGTCAATGACATCTTCTATAAAACCAGAACAATTAGCTTTATTAAATACTCCTTTGGAGAGTCTAAAAATTACTGCTGAAAAATTAGGTCTGAATGTTTCTGATTTGTGCGTTCAGATTGATATTAAGGAAAATCCGTACACTGGTAATAGTATAGCCCTTCATAATGATTCTTTGCCATATCGTTTACATGGTAAAGGCAGCAAAAGGCTTATGTCCATAGCTATTCAATCAGAATTAACAAAACAAGGTGGTATAGTGATGGTTGATGAACTTGAACAAGGTCTTGAACCTGACAGAATAATTACATTGGTTAGAATATTAAAATGTACAACAAACGGTCAAGTATTCATTACAACTCATTCTTTGAATGTTATTTTGGAGGCTGAATGGAATAATTTATTTGTTGTAAATAAAGGCGCAAAAACATTGAGTGTTGTTGACGAAAGTCTCAATGCTTGCAGACGCAGTAATCCTCAGGCTTTTTTTGCTAAAAAAATTATTTGTTGTGAAGGAAAGACAGAAATAGGCTTTATAAGAGCTGTCGATACCTGGATACAACGAAAATATAACACAAGCCTATCTACTCAGGGCGTAGTAGTAGTAAATGCAGAAGGAGGAAGCAAAATGTATACTTATGCAATTATGCTAAAAGCATTAGGCTTTATAACTAGTGTATTTGCCGATGACGATAAGCCTGAAGAACTGAAAAAATGTAAAGAAGATGCAGAGAATAAGAAGGTTAAATTATTCCTCTGTGAATCAGGGAATTGTCTTGAACGGCAAATCATGAAAGATTTGCCTTGGGATGAAATTCAAACAATAATAAATTGTCCTCAAGATGGATTCCCATATCAAAACATACAATTACCTGAAGGGTTTGAAGAAAAAATCAAAGGTGCATCTGATGCTGAAACAAAAGATGAAATACGTTCTGAAATAGTGGCATTAGCTATAAAAAAGAATAAAGAATGGTTCAAGCACATACCAGGTGGTGAGTTTCTTGGTACCGTTTTTTGTGATTCTTATGATAATATAGACTCCAACGCTTGTTTGAAACAAAACATTAACTCGTTATTAAACTGGTGTAATATTTTATGACAGATTGGAATGATTTTATAAAATGTACCCGTGGATTGCTTATTGCACCTGCAGGGCATGGCAAAACAACAGCAATCGCTGATTGTCTTTTGCAATGCCCAATAGATTCGTGTCAGTTGGTATTAACACATACCCATGCTGGTATAGCTTCACTTAGGAGTAAATTCAGACAAAAGAATGTACCTTCATCAAGGTATCAAATAGAAACTATTACAGGGTTTGCACAACGTTATGTTTTAAGTCTTATCGGATCATCCGCGTTACCTGAAGAAGAAGACAAAAGCTATTTTAATGTAGCTATTGAAAAATGTTGTTCATTAATTCAAACGAGCGCAGTACAAAATGTAATCAAAGCGTCTTTTAGTGGAATATTTGTCGATGAATATCAAGATTGTACAATTGACCAACATAACATGATTATGGGGTTAGCGAAAAATCTTCCACTTCATTTATTAGGAGATCCATTACAAGGTATCTTCTCGTTCGAAGATAAACCTTTAGTAGATTTTGAGAAAGACCTTTGTTTATTTACACGCTTTGAATTACTTGCTGAATTCAACTTGCAAATGCAACAGAATTCTGATTAATAATTTGTTTAAAT
>ERZ859980.379-NODE-379-length-29784-cov-1.693094_pt1 | contig 29784 bp, 34 predicted proteins | sample MGYA00509984_ERZ859980 | MGnify/ENA primary metagenome ERZ859980 (study PRJEB30046, sample SAMN00715173) | human gut metagenome | study: EMG produced TPA metagenomics assembly of the A metagenome-wide association study of gut microbiota in type 2... | reverse complement strand
CTAAAACTATAGTCCGTATATGCCACGTCAAACTTTTCTTCTACCGCATGAATAACTTCTATTGATTTTTCAAAATTATCTTTTCCAAAGTTATTTATCCAAAGTTCCTCTTCTTCTATGTTCATTCGGTAATCGTAAGTTTCCTCTATTACCTTGCTTCCGATTGCGTATGTGCAGCATGTTTTCATGGCTTTTCTAATGGAAAATTCATCTCCTGTTATAAAAACACCATGTCCTGCCACTCGTTAATTTTGATTCCGTATTTTTTTAATTCTTTTGATATGGAATTAATGTCGTCACCAATCATTTTTTTGCTGACATTTAATTCCTCTGAAAATAATGATAACGTATATGTGTCCCAGCCACTTAAAAGAATATACATAATATATCCCATTCTCTGACGTTTAGACATTACGATTTTCTTGTCTCTCTTTAATTCATTAATCTGACTGATTTGCTCGTCTGTAAAATTAGCAACAAAACCTATGCCCGGCTTTCTTTCTAATATCATCTTGTGTTCTTCGCAAAAATCAGACACTTCCTTAATGTAAGTTTTTACACTTCTTTCTGACACCCCTAGATATAATGCAAGAGTCTTTGATGTAATCGGCACACGATTGTTATCTATTAACTTTTCAATTATCTGAAGTCCTCTTTCTGATAACATATATTCCCCAACTTTCTTTTTTCTTTAGCAGTAAGATACCATTACTGTCATTTTTCCTGAAAAACCGCAACTATCCATTGTCGCAGGAACTATAAAGTGATCCCCCTTCTTAACTTTAATTCCGTCAGCTTCTCCCTTACCGTCAATTACACTTACGTTTAAAAATGGCTTGTCCATCTTGAATTCATATTCTCCATCAACGTCCCATTTTTCCAATGTGTAATATGGGCATATAACTAATTTTTCGCTAGTCATACCATCATGTTTTTCTACAACTTTTTCTTCGTTATAGTCAACATGTGGTGCAGTAATGCAGTCAATACTCTGCTGAACGTGAAGCTCCCTTGGCTTACCATTCTGAAGTCTGTCATAGTCATAAACTCTGTAAGTAACATCACTGCTTTGCTGTGTTTCTATTAATAAAGTTCCACCTTTTATAGCATGAAGACATCCCGGATTAATCTGGAAGAAATCTCCCTTCTTAATTGGAATAACTCGGATTAAGTCGTTCCATTTTTTGTTTCTAATCATGTCTTCTAACTCTGCTTTGTCCTTGGCATTGTGACCAATAACAATAGAGCATCTTCTTTGCAATCTAAAATATACCAACATTCTGTTTTTCCTAATGCACCGTTTTCATGTTCTGCTGCATATTCGTTGTTAGGATGAACCTGTATACTTAAATCATCCTCTGCTCCAATTATTTTAATTAATAAAGGAAAAACATCTTCTTTTATGTTTCCAAACAATTCTCTATGATTTTCATAACACCATGAAAGCTTTTTGCCTGCAAATTCTCCATTTGCAACTGTGCAGTCTCCGTTTTGATGGGCACTGATTCCCCAACACTCGCCTGCATTATCCCCGGCTTCTTCGTATCCAAAGTTTTTTAATAGTTTTCCGCCCCAAATGGCATCCTTAAATACTGGATGTAACATTAAAATTGACATAATCCACCTCTTTCTTCCCTTTACTAAATGATATTTTATCATACTATTCTAAAATATCATAATTTTACGCGACTTTCCATATTTATAATAATTAGTTTTTCGGTGAGCCTCAAATGAAAAATATAAACTCAATGTTAAAATCAAAAAAATTTTTAGCTGTTTTTATTATTGGCTTAGTTACTTTTATCTTCATAACTTACTTTTTTGCAGCTTTTTATAATCATTCCCCAAGTAACGATTATGCGGATTCAACACCCCATTACCAAAATCAGGATCAGTATAATTTTGACTTGTATAGTAATCAGCTTTTTAAAATTAATCTGTCTAATGATTACTTAAGTTTGCATTTTTATTTGGAACACCCGGAAAAATGGAATATTAATGTGAAAGAACCAACTCTCGGAGAATACAGTTATCAATCCATGATGGATAGTCAGAAATTCTACATAAACCAAATTAATATTTTAAAAAAATTCAATTATAATCAATTATCGGTTAAACAGAAAATAACATACGATACCTTAGCCGGTTATTTTAATAATCAGCTTGATTTTGCTGATTTATGCTTATGCTCAGAAATATTAAGTCCCACAACAGGTCTTCAGTCCCAACTTCCCATACTTTTTTCTGAATATACTTTTAAAAACAAGCAGGACATTACCACATATTTAAAGCTTTTGTCTCAGGTTTACGACTATTTTAAGGACATTTGTGATTTTCAAAAACTGAAAGCAAAGGAAAATGTGTTTATTAGCTCATTTTGTTGCCAAAACATAATTAATCAATGTCAGGATTTTGTTGGTGACAAAGTCCCTGAAAATAACCTTCTACACAAATCTTTTGTACAAAAAATCAATGAATGTTCTTTTTTAAGTGGGTCACAAAAACAGGCTTTTATTGCACAAAATAAAAAATATTTACAAAACAGTGTAATCTCAGGTTACAATCTCATTATTAGTACTCTCTCCTCTCTAATGAAGCAGGGCTATTGTAAAAACCAAGGTGGTCTATGTAATTTGCCAAACGGCAAAAATTATTACGAGTATCTGGTTAAAACCTATACCGGTAGTAACAGAAACATATTAGAGATAAAAGCAATGATTCAGGAACAGATAACAAAGGATATGAAAAGTCTCTATTCTTTGTACAACATAAGTCCTTCATTAGATAAGAAGTTGGACGCTGCTGAACGTTTGTCAGTGGCTAAATCTCCAAAAGATATTTTAAAAGAACTTACGAAAAAAAGTTCCGGGGATTTTCAGATAAAACAAAATTACTCTTTTAATATTAAGTATGTTGATAAAACCTTAGAAAAACACTTAAGTCCTGCTTTTTATTTGTCACCGGCAATTGACAGTAAGAACAAAAACAATATTTATATTAATAATTCAAAAAAGAATAAAGGGCAAAATCTTTATGCCACTTTAGCACACGAAGGAATACCTGGACATATGTATCAAAACAATTTTTTGCCTCAACTAATCCTTCTCCCATTAGGCACATATTAAATTTTGGTGGCTATTCCGAAGGTTGGGCAACTTATACGGAAATTTTTTCGTATAAATATCAATACAAAGACTCTATTGTTGCCAGAGCTTTAAGTTGTAACACTTCATACTCATTGGCTCTCTATTCTCTTTGTGATATTGGAATTAACTATGAAGGTTGGAACCGTAAGGACACAAAAAAGTTTCTGTCAACTTATAGTATTTTTGATGACAATGCCTGTAATTCAATTTACGAGGCTGTAATTGAAGAGCCTGCAAATTATTTGCAATACTATGTTGGCTATTTAGAAATTATTAATCTAAAGAATAAATTCACGAAAAAATTTGGAGCAGAATTCGATACAAAAAGATTTCATAATAGTTTTCTAACTATTGGACCTACAAGCTTTGATGTAGTTGAGAAGTGGTTAGAATATTATTATTAACATTACATAAGCAAATAAGCAGAAATTCTAAATTAGAGTTGAATGTCAACACACCCAACTTCTAATTAGAGTTTCTGCTCATTTTATAAATTAATATATTAAATTTTACCAAGCTTTAGTTTAATTAAATTTCACCCATAAACTAAAATATTATACTTCAGAGTGATTTTATTTATTAATTAATTATTTTATTAATCAGACTCTCTAATTCTGTTTAATACTTAGTCTAACTGGAAAGTCTTGCCTAATTCTTCAACTTCTTCCTTAGTTGCTAAATTATCACTAAATGCACTTGCACTACCTGTTAATAAACCTTTTCTAAGTGCTTCCTTATAGTCGCCTGTTTCTAAATAACCTGCAATAAATCCGGCTACCATTGAGTCTCCTGCACCTACAGAATTTTTAACCTTGCCCTTTGGACATGGACTCTTATAAACCTGTCCATCTTCAGCAACTAATACAGCACCTTCGCCAGCCATTGATACAAGAACGTTTCTTGCGCCTTCTTCCTGCATCTTCTTTGCATACGGAACAACATCTTCTCTTGTCTTTAATTCAACACCATAAATTTCACCTAATTCATGATTGTTTGGCTTAACAAAGAATGGTTTATATTTAAGAACGTTAAGTAATAAATCCTTAGTTGCATCAACAACAATCTTAACATCCTTGTTCTGTAAATATTCCATAATGTTACTGTACATTGTTTCCGGCATAACACTTGGGATACTTCCCGCTAAAACTAAAATATCACCATCCTGCAACTGATCTAATTTCTTATATAATTCGTCAATGTTTTCTTTCTTAATTGCAGGTCCCATACCGTTAATTTCGCTTTCCTGCTGAGCACGAATCTTAACGTTAATTCTTGTAATGCCTTCTGCAACCTGTATAAAATCAGCATTTACTCCATTGCTCTTTAACATGCTTTCAATAGCTTCACCTGTAAATCCGGCTAAAAATCCAAGAGCTGTATTTTCAAATCCAAGATTACTTAAAACCATTGATACATTAATTCCCTTTCCACCTGGGAACATAAGCTCTCCGATGTTCTATTTACCAAGCCTAACTTTAAATCATCTACTGAAACAATGTAGTCAATAGATGGGTTAAATGTAACTGTATAAATCATTTTTGCCTCCTATATATTTTATTTTTCTGACAAATATCTAATCAAAATATATAGTATTTACATTAAATTTGCAAGTATTACACTGGCAATTGTTCCAGCAATTGTTGCCAAAATTGCACCAGGCAAAGTCCATCTTGTTTTCGTTACTTTTGCAGTTATGTAATATACAGACATTGTATAAAATATAGTTTCCGTACAACTCATCATTAACGAAGTTACTATTCCAAGATATGAATCAGGGCCATATCTTTTAAAAATATCAAGCACCATACCCGTTGCTGCCGAGGAAGAGAATATTTTTACAATTGTAACCGGCATAAGTTCTCCCGGAAAACCTAAAGGATTAGTTATTTTTCCCAACCATTTTCCTAAAAATTCCATAAAACCGGATTCACTTAAAACACCTACAGCAACCATAAGTCCAATTAACGTTGGCAAAACTTTTACTACTGTTTTTAACCCATCTGCTGCTCCCGAAACAAAATCATCATATATATTTCTCTTACTTTTAATTCCGTATATTGTAATAAAAAGCATTACTCCCGGAATTATAAAAGAAGATAGTTTAACTAAAATCTCCATACGAAACCCTGTCTTTTTTATAAATCTATGCATAGAAATTTTATTCGAGAACAAAAAAGGAAAACCTCTTTACCGGGCATCCGATAAAGAGGTATATAACTTGTATTTATTAAATATTTTAGCCTTCTATTGGTCTGTTGTACTTATCTCTGTTTTCAATGTTTTCAACTAACTTACTTTCAGTTACAACTCCTGACCTGTCTTTAAGAATACAGGTTTAAGTACAATAGGTGTAATAATTGTTGTAGCAATAACCACGATAATTACCGGTGCTACTAACTCAGAACTCATAAGTCCTGCCTCAATACCTTTGTTTGCAACGATTAATGCAACTTCACCTCTGGATACCATACCAACACCAATTCTTAAACACTGGTAGTTCTTGTATCCACATACTTTTGCACCAAGTCCGCAACCCATAATTTTTGTAATAATGGCAATAATTGTTAACACAATTGCATATACAACAATTAAAATTCCCATGCTTGCAACTGCCTTACCATCTACCTTAAGACCGATACTTGCAAAGAATATTGGGCTTAAAAGCATATATGCTACAACATCAAATTTTGATGCAATGAACTGGTCCTTCTGTGTCATTAGATAATTACACCTGCAAAGAAAGCTCCTGTAATATCTGCAACGCCAAAGAAATATTCTGCTGCAAATGACATAAGAAGACAGATTACAAATGCCATGATAGCATGTCTGTGCATTCCTTTTCCGTCATGTTCACACCATTTCTTGTATAATTTGTAAATAATAAATCCAAATACAGCAACAAATACAAAGAATAATACTATTTTTAACAATACGATTCCAAGTGGTGTTGTTTCTGCACCTTTTCCACTTTTTCCACCTAAACTGATTACAATTGTAAGTGCAATGATACCTAAAATATCATCAATAATAGCTGCACCTAAAATTGCATTACCTGAAGCTGTTTTTAACTGCCCATTTCCTGCAATGTTTCAACTGTAATACTAACTGATGTTGCAGTAAGAATTACACCTACGAAAACAGCCTGCATAAATAATGATGATGCCTTTGCAGGTTCAATCCAGCCTGCTTCTAAGAACCAATAAGTAAATAATCCACCACCAATTAATGGTACGATTACGCCTAAAACTGCTATTACAAATGATGCTAAACCGCATTTCTTTAATTCGTTAATATCAGTTTCAAGACCTGCACAGAACATAAGAACGATTACGCCTATTTCTGCCATATGATCAATAAATGGTGTTTGATATAATGTTAAAGCACCTAAATCGTGTCCCCCAACCATAACACCATTTAACAAGTTACCTAAAATTGCCGGTCCTAAAATAAGTCCTGCTAATAACGCGCCTACTACTTGTGGCATTTTGAATCTCTTTGTTACCAAACCAAAAAGTTTAGTGCTTGCTAATATTAAAGCAAGTTGCCATAGATATCCATATTCTTCCATTTTCACGACCTCTTTTCTATGTATTTAGAATATAGTTATGTAAAATTTATTTTACAACCTGAATCATAATAACACCTTATTTTAGTAAATTCAACTAATAAATTTAAGATTTTTGTGGGTTTATAAAAGTGCGTAACACATAACAATCTCTGTAATCAAAACTACAACATTAAAAGGTCATAACTCCACCTGTTTTTACACAATTTGGGTTATGACCTTTGGACACTATATTTTTTAATTTAAAAAGTTTTGTATAATAACTGCTTCAGCCTCTTCCTCTGTTAAACCTAATGTTCTTAACTTAAGAAGCTGTTCATCATTAATTCTTCCTATTGCAGCTTCATGAATAATTGCCGCATCTATGTTTTTTGCTCTAATTTCCGGTATTGAACCAACCTCAGCCTTGTCCATAATAATTGAATCACACTGTATATGGGCCTGACATTTGTTATTTCCAATGGCATTTGGATGGAATGTCTGTACTGAATTTCCTTTTCCAACGGATCTTGAAACTATCTGTGCCGAACTGTTTTCGCCGTTAAGCTGAACTTCAATATTTGACTCTGCCTTCTGCTCGCCACTTGTCATAAGACGCTCAGTTACATATAGCTTGGCTTCTTTTCCAAGTTCAACATTTGTCTCTCTAACAGTTGAATCTACACCCTCAATCTGCGCTGTATCCAAAGTAAAAACAGAATTATCTCCCACAATGATATTTGTAACAGGATTTAAAACTCTTGCGCCTGTTCCATTACCTTCGCCATAGTGTTTCTCCACGTATCGTACATTTGCATTTTTTCCAACGTGAAAAGTATGAACACCATCATGTCTGCTTTCATTGCAACCACTATTATGAATTCCACAGCCGGCAATTATGTTTACGTTTGCCCCATCTTCAATGTAAAAATCATTATAAACAAGATCAATCATACCTGAAACACTAACAACCACCGGTATATATACTGATTCACCGTTTGTTTTTCCGTCAATATAAATGTTTATTCCCGGATTGTCTTCTTTTTTTCTAATCTTAATATGTTCACTGTCTCCATGACAAATGGATACGCCATTTTCTCTAAGATTGAAGGCACCGCTTTGGCTAAATTCATTATCGTTAATAACATTTAAAACTTCTTCAGTTACATTGTTAAGCTTCACCATTACGCTCTTCCCTCAATTCTTCTGCACATTTATGACATTCCTGCACACCGGTAAGATATGGTAGAACCTCATCTTTAGTGCCTATTTTTTTAATCTTTCCATTATCAATAATCATAATTTTATCTGCCATATTAATAATTTTTTCCTGATGTGAAATTACAATAAGACTTTGTTTTTTCTCTGTATGGATTTCTTCAAACTTGTGTATAAGCATTGAGAAACTCCACAAATCAATTCCTGCCTCCGGTTCATCGAAAATGCAAAGTGAGTGTTCCTTAGCCAGCACAGATGCAATCTCAATTCTCTTCATCTCTCCACCTGAAAGTGTTCCGTCTATCTGTCTGTGAATATAATCCTTTGCACAAAGGCCAACGGCTTTCAATAGATTACAACATTCTTCATCTGAAAGATTTTCTCCTGACGCAAGTTTTAAAAGTCTTAAAACTGTCATACCTTTAAATCTTGGTGGTTGCTGAAATGCATAGCCGATTCCTGCATTTGCCCTATGATTAATGTCAAAATCTGTTATATCCTCACCGTCTAATATAATTTTTCCACTATTCAAATGGTTAATACCCATTAATGTTTTGGCTAAAGTGGACTTTCCACCTCCGTTTGGACCTGTAATAACAAGCATTTCCCCATCATCAACCTGAAATGAAATATCATTAAGGAGACACTTTTCTTCCCCTTCATCATCTACATAAAGTGATAAATTTTCTGCTTTAAGCACAATTTATACCTCTCTTCTTATTATTTTTTACAGCTCATTATAACATATTTATCATATATGTTAAATTAAACTTTTATTTAAGTTGCCAATTTAAAATATTTTTATATACTACCTAACTAAACATATCGAATTTAACTTTTATTCTTTTTATTTTTCTAAACATTTCCTGAGACAAAATCATTAGGAAAACAAAAGTGGATAAACCATGTACAAAGTTAAAAAATATACCTGCACCGTAAGTTGCCAGAAACGTAGACAACCTTGGCTTGTCTGTGTACATAACAACTGTGGCCGTATCAAGAATTAGTCCGTACAGCACAAATGTTACAAAAAAACCATATATACTAATTAGAACTCTTTTTTCTGCATGCTTTTGTCTTTTTCCACTAAATACAATTGCCGAAAGTACACCTATTAAACCAAAAGCAATCATCTGCCAAGGGGTCCATGGTCCCTGACCGAAAAAGAAGTCTGAAATAAACGCAGTTAAACAGCCACATAAAAATCCTGATTGTTTACCCAGCATAATTCCTGTAATTATTATTATGGCTGCGCATGGTTTAAATTGTGGTGTCATAAAAAATATAACCCTACCCACAATCGCCATGCCTGTTAGAACACCAAGGGTTACTATTTCTCTTGTTTTGGGTTTTCTTTTTTCAAATGACCACACAAAAATTCCAATTGCCGCCACAATTATAAGTATGGATACTATGTAATAATGTCTTATCATAACATGTCCTCCATTTTGTATGCACCATCAATAATCCCCCTTGCTAATTTTGCAATTGTAGTAGTATAAAATCTATTGTTCAGAAAAAATTCTCTGGCAGTGTCCTCACTAATTAAACTTCCCTGAGCAAACAAGCCACATCTGTCTGAATACTCTCCACAAAAATCTAAATCGTGGCTTACTAAAATAATTGTTTTTCCATTTTCAGCCAAATCCCTTAATAGAATTCCCAGTTGTTCTTTGTAAATATTGTCGATTCCCTTTGTAGGCTCATCCAATAACAAAACAGCCGGCTTTTCTCCAAGGACTTTAGCCAAGGCAACCTTCTGCTGCTCCCCACCACTTAAATCATAAGGGTGCATATTTAGAAGCTTTTGCAAGTTCATTTTTTCAATCAATGACTTGTCCACTTTTTTCAATTCTTCCATTACAGATTCCTGTTCAAAGAGAATTTGCACGTCCTGTGGCAAGAATCCTATTTTACCCCTCACCTTGATTTTGCCCCTGTAAGGTTTAAGAATACCACTAAGCAACATTGTTGTAGTTGTTTTTCCTGTTCCGTTACCACCAATAACTGAGAATATTTCTCCTTTATTTATATGCATATTTAGACCTTTTATAATATCTCTGCTCATTTTTCGTATCTAAACCACACGTCTTTCACGTTAACTACACTCATATTCTTTTCATTGTTATATGATGTAGGGAATCCCAAATTTAAAGATTTCCTTTCATTTAAATCTTCATCTTTTTTATAAGATTTACATTCACTCAAATTTTCATCTTTTTTGTAAGATTTATATTCACTGGATTTTTTTTCAGCAAAATTTCTTTTTGAAAAAAATGACTCATCTTTACTGTCACTTATATAATTTATAAGCCAGCTTCTTCCCTCTTTCGTGGATATAGGAATTTGACCTGCGCCGTTATGCCCATTAAAAATCCTACTTGGTATTGGCATTAAAGGACTTACTTCCATATTCAACGCTTCCCTTAAAACCTCCTGTGGACAACCGCACTGTACTAACTTGCCCTCTTCCATAACAACTAATTTGTTTGCATATTTAAGAAGATAATCCAGTCTATGTTCTGAAATAATAACTGTAATTCCAAAATCTTCGTTAATTTTGCTTACAATATCCATAAACCGTTCTGCTGCAATTGGATCTAATTGAGATGTCGGTTCATCCAACACCAAAATTTCAGGATTCATTATCATTACAGCTGCAAGGTTTACAAGCTGCTTCTGACCCCCTGAAAGGTTGTCTGTATTCTCATTATACAAATCAGTTATGTCAAAATATTCAGCAATTTCTGCCACTTTACTTCTTATAATTTCGTTCTTTTCACCCATACTCTCCAAGCCAAATGCCAGTTCATGCCAAACTTTGTCTGTGACAATCTGATATTCAGGATTTTGCATTACAAAACCTATTTTTTTTGCCTGCTCTCTGTCAGTTAAACTTTCTATGTTTCTACTCTCTAACAATATTTCGCCTTCAGTTTTTCCAGCCGGCATAATATTAGGCTTTAAACATTTAAGCAATGTTGTTTTTCCACAACCTGATTTTCCACATAATACAACAAAATCCCCCTTATTAATTGTAAAGGAAACATCTGACAAACTATTTTTTTCTGAGGTCTTGTATTTAAAACTTAAATTCTTGATTTCAATATGAGCCATCTTATTTCCTCCTTTACGTTAATTAATACAGGTGTCAAGCACAACAAACCGTACATCAAATACACAACCATATTATTCTTTACTTGTATAAAAGGATAATAGTAAGTGTAAACTTTTTCTCTCTCTAATGAAAAAATAACAACCAACCATAAAATTACCAGCCAGCCCATTAGCAAATAATCTCTTTTTTGAAATTTATAATTGCTGTAATTTGTTCTTCTTCCTGTTCCAAACCCCCTTGCTTTCATGGAGTCCGCTGTGTAAATTGAATTTTCCAACGCCCAGGTGGTGGTTATTGAGAAAGTTCTGCTGCCTTCTTTTATGCTATCAATTATCTTATCTATACCATTTTTCTTTTTTTGTTTTTTGCATGCCTCTATATAATTTTTCTTTTTTTGTCCTATATGTGCTTCTATATCACTTTTCTTTTTTTGTCTTTTGCGTGCTTCTATAACATTTTCTTTTTCAGTTTTTTCTCTATTTAAAAGATTTATTTTCTCGCCATAATTTCTTTTATTGACTTTATTTACCATTGAAACTTTACGTTGGTGCCTTGTATACTGGGGTATAAATCTCATTATCATGGTTATTAAAAGAGACACGTTTGGTAGCACTTTTCCTATTACACCTAAGATTCTTTCCACGCCCATTACCTGATTAAAAGTTGAAAACCACAACAACATTGCCCCTATTATAATTGCAGATATTAATCCGTAAATAATAGATTCCAAAGTTACAGGATTTCCCGTAAACAGATAAAACAACAACGTTCCACCTTTATGAGAAAACAATGGGTTTATAATTGCAGAGACAATAATTATACCTACAACTACTGCGCAATACTTTAATCCCTCTGTTTTTTTCAGCATAAAATAATAGACTACTGCCGAAAAAAGAGAAATAAAAACTAACCCTACACTCATTTGAAACATTGTTGTTCCTAATACAAGTAAATAAAATATTAAATTTACAACTGGGTGGTATCTTGAAAATTCATCTGTCACTATTTTACATCCTCGCCTAAATCACATGTGTATCGCCACTTTATTACATCGCCATCTTTTACAGTGTACTCACTACAACTTACCTGTGGATATTTGTCATTTACACTGTACATCCAACCTGATTTCTTCCCGCAGGAGAACTCATAAATATTATCAATGCCCTCTACATACGCACTTTTTCCCGTAAAAGATGCCTCCATAAGAATGCTGTTTTTATCAAGCTGTCTTTTAAGAACATCGTAAACAGTATCTTTTTCATAAAATTTTACTTTCTGACTTTTTAATATAATGCCGTCTTTTGGTATATGATTTTTCAACCCTTTGTCTAAATCTTTTAAGTTGTCATAAATTGTTGAACACTCTACCAAAATGGTGCAGTTTCCGGCTTCCTTTTGTGGTGCATTACTTTTACCACAACCTGACATTGTTACTGTAACTAACAAAACTAATGCAACCATTGTTAGCTTAGTAGTTTTCTTTTTCTTTCTTACAAAAATTCCTATACCTGTAGCTGTCGCTAATGCAGCAATTATTAAAATTAGTATTATACAATTTTTTACGGATTTTTCTTTCTGTTTCTGATTTATAGCTTTGTGGGCTTCATTCTCTGATACATTTACGGATTCTGCTGTATTTCCTGAATCTTCTATATTACTAATTTTGCTATTGTTATCTTTATTGTTGCTACTTTTTTTGCTTTTACTATTTTTTGACTTGTTTTTCGTATCACTATTTGTGCCTGAAATATTCTTATTTGAATTCACTGATGCATTTGATTTTTTGCTATTTCCGGAACTTACACTATTATTATTTGACTTGCTACCTGTGCTATTGTCTGTAGTATTACCTAGGCTATTTTTCTTTTTATTTTCTGATGTTTTACTGCCCTTTTTTTCATAAGATTTTTTATTAGTTTTCTTATCTGTGCCATAATTATTATTCTTTTTGGCATCACCCATATCATACAGATTACTGTCGTCAGCTAAATTCCTGTAGTACGCAACAAGTCCATACATGCCCTGTTCTGTTGCCATTTGATTTACAAAAGTATCCTTAGTGTGCTTAAAGGCACCATTTGAATAAAATTGCAACAAACCGTCTAATACTGTATTTCTATTTTTTATAAATCTACTGTCTTTTACGCTAATATTAAGCATTGACATTGCTGTTAAAACCTGTGCTGTACTTTCACAGTTTTCACTATTAGATGTGGAATAAGCCCCTGTTTTATTCTGCTTTTTGGACAGGTATTCAATTCCTTTTTCTAATGCTTTTTCCACCTTACTTTGTTTCTTATAATTTGCCAACGCCTGCATTGCCATGGCTGTCACATCAACATCTGACTTGCCACCCATATATGACCAACCGCCATCGTCGTTTTGTGCATTTACAAGTAAACCAACCAATTTTTCTCTTGTTGTAACTTTTCCATCATAACTTTTTGCCGGTTCAGGAATTGCATAATCTCCACTGTCTAAAGCTATTAATGCATAAGTTGGTCCATTGATTCCAAGCTTGTTTACATTATCAAATTCTGCCAAAGATTTTAATAAGTCATAGCCTTCAAAATTTTCAGGATTAATACCTAATGAAGTTAAAGCTAAAACAACTCTCGAATACTCTGTGTATTTTCTTGTTGATAAAACTCCATCGCACTTTTTTACATATTCTTTTAAATTGTTTAAATAAATTTCTACATAAGATGACGGAACTTTTTCAAAACGTGCCAATCCAATCATCAACCATTCGCCACCTATACTTCCGTACTGGGGATTTTGAATTGTAGACATTTCATATTTGGAAATTTTCTGTAAATAGCTTTCCGTTTGTTTCTTATTTAATACTGTTTTACATTGTGTAGAAGTAGATTGTGATACAACACACAACATTATTAAAAACATAAACATTAATTTTTTTATTGTACTTAAAACTTTTTCTCTCATCTTCTACACCTTTATCTTTGTTGAGATTTCTATTATAAAAGAATGTTACTTGCGGCATTCTTCGCACCGAGTGCGTGTTGCCGCGCAACATTTTTCCTTTCGCGCTAGGGTGCATTCCTAGTGGAACGTTTTAATGTAATAAGAAATTCTGAAAGAATTTCTTATTACATTAAAAATTATCGCAGCAAATTTCTAAAAAATCTACTGCGACAATCTTCCTGCTATTTTTTAATCTTAACTGATTTTGGACTACTCCATTTACCATATACTTTCTGGTTTCCTGACTTCTTGTAAGCTCTAACCTTTACATAGCATTTTGATTTTTTCTTTAGCTTAGTAAGTGTATATGTTGTTTTCTTTGTGTTTTTGTATTTACAGTTTTTAAATTTTTTATTTGTTGCATATTTAATCTGATAACCTTTTGCACCTGTTACCTTATTAATTTTAATTTTAACCTTTTTACCCTTAACATTCTTTAAAGACTTAATGCTTGCTTTTTTTAAAGTTGTCTTTTGTGTTGTTGTAGGTTCTGCTGTAGTTACCTGCACTTTTTCTAAGTTTGTGTATGCAGCATCTACATCTTCCTGAGTTGCATCATAATTTGCAAGAACCTTAATAGCTTCTGCCTTTGCTGCTACCTGAGGGTTGTCTGGTGTATTAGCTACTAATTTAGTAAGTGCATCTTTATTTGGAAGTTTCGCACTTTCGATATTTTCATAGTAACTTACAAAACCTAAATCAGCTCCACCTGCATAAACGCTAAACTGAAGTCTGATAACATCTCCATCTTTTACAGGCTGTGAATCCATTGCCACATCAGGTGCAACATTATTAACTGTATACATCCAACCTGCTAAGCTACTATATGAACCTGAACCTAACTTCTGGTCATCTGTAAATAACGCATTTGTACTTGTATTTGTTGGAGCATCATAATGCTGATTTCCATAACCATAGTCAACATCAATACTTGGCATCTTCTGAATACTTTCAGGAATATTAATAACGCCTGTATCTGCATAACTGATTGAATCAATGTAATATCCATAAGATGATAAATTAATTGTTAAATTCTTTTCCTTGGCAACTTCTTCTAAAACATCCTTAGCTGCTGCCCCTTCGTTTACCTGAACTGTAACCGGTTCAACTAAAAAGCCCTGTCCAATTGTAAATCTTTCAATAGTAAACGTTACGTTAATTTTCTTTGTTTCTCGGCATATGTTGTAGTAAACATACCAACAACTAATGTTACTGCCATTAACAAAGTTAAAATCTTCTTTGTTACTTTGTTCATTTTATCCTCCTTTTGTCAATATAAATTTATTCAGAAATCAAGTATAAAATTTCTCTAAAATTAGAAAAAGTCCTGCTTAAAAAGCAAGACAAAAAAACCCTTATGGGCCATATATACTCCTACTCGCCTTGCTTACGATTTCCGGTTGGTTATGTTAACGTATCCTGACTCAAGTTCATCCTATTCTAAGCGCCTTCCAGAAATCATCCGTGACATAATGCTTATTTCGTCCCTTATACAGTAGAGAAAGACTGTGCCGGATTCTCACCGGACTTCCCTTAAACTAAATAATTTTAATATTCACATACAACCATTAAATTTATGTAATTTTTTTTAATTGTAATTAATTAAAATATATCCAGACCATAACTATTTTTATTTTATTGACACACTCATTCTATACTAATGGCTTTACAGTGTCAAACACTAATATTATTTATTTTATTTTCTTACTCTCCTGCACATAATTTTGCAAAAACTCACTCCTGCCAGGGTACTTATTGTGGTTGCAATAATTGCTGGTGCAACAATAGCTCCTGGGTTGTGAGAATTATACTGGCTTCTGTATGCTATCATACTAACAGGAATTAATTGTAATGATGAGATATTTAATACTAAAAATGTACACATCTCGTTGGTGGAAATATGACTTTCTATTATTTTTCCCTTTTGTGGTATTGGATTTTTTGCTAATTCTTCCATAGCTTTTAAGCCAGCCGGTGTTGCCGCCCAGCCCAAACCTAAAACATTTGCAATTATATTTGTAATTATGTGTGGTCTTGCACTATGGTTACATGGCAAATTGGGAAACAACCAATTTATAAGTGGATTAATTGCTTTTTCACATTTTTTGACTAAGCCTGATTTCTCAGCTATATTCATAAAGCCCATCCACATGCTCATTATCCCCAACATTGTTATTGATATTTTCACAGCTTCCTCAGCCCACATTACTGCTCCGTTGCCAACCTTATCAATATTACCTGTTATCACACCATAAACCACACCAACTATAATCATAAAAGTCCAAATATAATTTAACATTTTCCGCTCTTTTTGCCTATTTATACATAATATTAAGGATTTTGTTCTTATATGAACGAATTTTTTTTCAACAGTGATTTTTGCCTAAAATATAGTACATTTTGCTATTTTATAAAAACGATTAAATTACTTTGTCTAATTTTTTTACAGATTATTGGAAACCTTTCCGATTTTTCTATAAAAATACGATATTTTTTTCATATATTAATGTATAAACTTTGGTTATTTTTGCCCTTTTCTTTTTCTTGACTTAATTTGTTTTAGGCATTAGTATTGTATGTCGAATGAGGGATGAAACTGTGCCATTCAAGTAGTGACAGTTTTTAAAGGAGGTATTTGCAATGAAAACAGTTACAGTTAACTTGAACTCAATCGAGAAAGTTAAGTCTTTCGTTAATGATATTGTTAAGTATGAAAATGATTTTGACTTGGTATCAGGACGCAATTATGTTGATGCAAAATCAATTATGGGGATATTCGCCTTTGATTTGTCAAAACCTTTACAACTTAACATTCATGCTAACGACAATTGTGATGAAATCACAAAATCATTAAAAAATTATCTTTGTTAATTAGAAATCAATTCATATAGCGACAACAGGTCGCACACCCCCCCAAAAAAAGGGGCTGTCGCTCTAACCATTTATAATCGTTAGGGCACAGTACCTTTTTTGACCATATTTTATTGTTTTCCCCAAAATAATAGTGCGCCTTTTTTCTTTTGTCTTCAGAAAAAAGGTGCACTTAAATAAAGCCCCCATAGAGGTTTGTTAATCTGTTTTAAAAGTTTAAAATTTACGCACTTTTTAATGGGAATATAAATCAGTCAGATCCATCTTCTCCACAAACTTTCGTCGCTTAATAAATTTTTATTATTTAATAAGCTCATTATAAATGTCTCTTTTTGAAACGCCCCTGTCCTTTGCAACCATTTTCATTGCAGTCTTTTTGTCCATATCCTGATTCATATAGAATTGAACGTGTTCCTCAATAGTCATTAATTCCCACTGTTCTCTTTTTTCAGCCTGAATTTCTTCCATTGGCCTTCCTGCAATTACTAAAACATACTCTCCTTTTGGCTCCTTGCTGTCATAATATTCAATTGCCTCACTGATAGTTGTCTGAAAAGCTTCCTCGTATTTCTTTGTCAACTCTCTACAAATAGTCAGCGGTCTGTTGCCTATTGTTTTTTCCAGTTCCTTTAAAGTTTTAACTAAACGATGAGGTGCTTCGTAAATAATAGTAGTTCGCACTTCATTTTTTAAACTTTCAAGTACCTGTTGCTTTTCTTTTTTATCCTTTGGCAAAAATGCCTCAAAAACAAAACGTCTTGTTTTCTGACCTGACATGGTAAGTGCTGTTATGCATGCTGCAGCTCCTGGAAGAGAAGTTACTTCTATTCCTGCTTCATAGCACTGTCTTACAAGTTCTTCCCCAGGATCAGATATTCCCGGAGTTCCTGCATCAGTTATTAATGCAATGTTTTTTCCCTGTAACATATCCTGAACCAACACCTTTGCTTTATCATATTTATTAAATTCATGATAACTTGTCATTGGCGTTTTTATATCAAAATGATTTAACAATTTTATACTGTTTCTTGTATCCTCTGCACCAATTAAATCAACCTCTTTTAGTGTTCTAACTACTCTATAAGTAATATCTTCCAAATTTCCTATTGGTGTCGCAAAAAAAAATACCTTCCCTGCCATAATTTACCTTTTTCCATATATTTCTAAAATTTCGTCTGTATACACACCCTGTTCTTTGTAGACAATTAGTGGTGCTTCCACTTTCATCATGGACTTGCGTCCTCTATGTCCTTCAATTAAAAGCATGTTTGCGTCTTTATCCTTAAAAGGATGTACCATTCTAAGTCGTTTAGGTTCGATTTTGTACACACTCATAAGATTCATAATTTCTACCAAACGTCTTGGTCTGTGAACCATATAAAATCTTCCACCGGGTTTTAAAACCTTGGCAGCCTCTCTTATAACATCATCAAGAGTACATTTAATTTCATGTCTTGCAATTGCCTTAGGCTCTTCAAAATTCTCAATCCCATGATTTTCTGTCATATAAGGCGGATTGCATGTTACTACATCAAAAGAAGCCGGCTTAAATATAACCGACGCCTCTTTTATGTCACCCTGAACAATGTGTACTTTTTCTTCTAAATGATTAAGAATTACACTTCTCTTTGCCATATCAGCACTGTCCTGCTGGATTTCCAAAGCATAAAAATCTTCACCCACAGTTTTTGCCTCAAGCAATATTGGGATAATTCCTGTGCCTGTTCCCATATCCAAAACTTTTTCGTTTTCTTTAACCTGGGCAAAGCCTGACAAAAGAACTGCATCCATGCCAAAACAAAAGCGCTTTCTGTCCTGAATTATTTTATATCCGTTTCTCTCCAGGTCATCTATCCTTTCCCCTTCTTTTAAAAACAGATTATTTTCTTTTTCTAAATTCATAATTATCCTTTTGATTTTTCTAATCTAACTTTGAAGCTTCCATATCTTCTAAACCTTTTAATTCTTTTAACTCATCAGAAGCTAACTCAAATTTCTTTTTCTTTGGCTTAAATTTCAATTCATTAACAGAATATTCACGTTCTTCTCTTTCGTCATTTTGCTCAATAACAATTTTAACTTTCTGACGTAAAACATTAACACTCTTAACTTCTCCTTTTAAACCATCAAAAGTTTTAACTGTTTCACCTACATTTGGTAAGTTAGAATTCAAATATTCGTATGCTTCCTGCTCATTTTTCAGGCAACACATCAGTCTTCCACATATTCCTGATATTTTGGTAGGATTAAGAGATAAATTCTGTTCCTTCGCCATTTTTATTGACACCGGAATAAATTCTGACAAATATGTGCTACAGCAAAGTGGTCTTCCACAAATTCCAATACCACCAAGCATTTTTGTCTCATCTCTTACACCAACCTGTCTAAGTTCAATTCTTGTTTTGAACACTGATGCTAAATCCTTAACCAATTCTCTAAAGTCAATTCGTCCATCAGCAGTAAAATAAAACAATACTTTATTATTATCAAAAGTATATTCTGTATCTATTAATTTCATTTCAAGACCATGTTTTTTAATCTTCTCTTTACAAATAAAGAAGGCCTTCTTTTCCTTATCTTTATTTTGCTTGGCAATCTTGTCATCTTCCTCAGTTGCCACTCTTATGACAGGTTTAAGAGGCATAATAACGTCTTCTTCATTTTTTTCCTTCACACTCTGTACAACTTTTCCGTATTCAATACCTCTTGCTGTCTCAACAATTACATGATTGCCAACTTCTATTTTAAAATCCAGCGGATCAAAATTATAAATTTTTCCCGCCTGTCTAAATCTAACTCCTATTACCTTTACCATCATTCATCCTTTCTTTTATTGCTAAAAATAAGACTTCCATTGTTACATCAAAATTAACATTTGATTTTATTCTACTCTGAGCCTTATCTAACTGTTGTAAAATAATATTTATGCCATAATAATCTATTTTTTCTGACATTTCTTCTATTAACTTATAGTCATCCTGAAATACCAGTTTATCATCACTTTTTGAAGCCTTATATAATAAAACATCTCTGAACCATATCCTAATTAGACTGAAATATTCATCAATCTGCTTCTTAAAAGATGCTGCTTCCTTTACATTATTTGATATTACATCCATGCCACCTTTTTCCAGCGACAACAATGCCCCAACAACATGATTTTTCAAATCCTTAAAATCTTCTGATGTTGCCAGTTCAACTGCCTTTCCAGGGTTACCGCCACTAAAAACAGCTGCCACCGACGCCTCATAAGCACCAATGCCATATTCCGACATTAACTTGTTTTTAATTAATTCCTCTTTCACCGGTCTAATATTCAGAACTACACATCTTGACAAAATTGTTGGCAAAAATGTGTCTGCATTTGTAGTCAACAAAATTATTATTGCATATTCAGGCGGCTCCTCTATTGTTTTAAGCAATGCATTCTGTGCCTGCACAGTCATTTTTTCACTTTCATCAACAATATATATTTTGTACCTGCTACTATATGGCTTAATATCTATATCATCATTAATTTGTTCTCTTATTTCGTCAACACCAATTCCGGATTTCTCATAAGTAACATACTTTATGTCCGGCTGATTCTTGGAATCTGTCTGCTTACACGACTTACAATGCCCACATGCTTTGCCATTAAACTCCTCACATTGCAATGCTTTTGCAAAATCCACTGCAAGCTGCATCTTACCTGTGCCTTTTTCCCCATTAATAATGTAAGCATGAGAAATCTTTCCTATCTTTATGGCATTTTCGAAGTGTTTTACTATATGGTTTTGTCCTAAAATTCTTCCTGACTCCATACTATCCTTTATATCCAACAAAATTTAATAATTTATAAACTACTAATCTTTTAACCTGCAAATTGCAGTCTTTTTTCCTGTAAACTCTAAAATCTTTAACTTACAGATTACGGTCTTTTTTTCCGTAAACTTTAAAATTCTTTAACTTACAGATTACGGTCTTTCTTTCACATAAACTCTAAAATCTTTAACTTACAAACAAAGACTTTATTATTCACAAACCTAACTTTTATCATATCATAATTTATTAATTGTTTCCACAATCTCGGCAATACATCTGTCTAAATCATCATTCATGTATCTTCTTTCAATACCGGCATTTTTGATGTTTTCTTCCTTAAAATCTTCCTCATCTGCAAGAAATCTTCTACAAAGTTCAGCGTATTTTGGCTCTTTCTCCAAGCGCTCTCTTTTTATGGCACGCTCTAACCTTTCACCATTTTCTACTTCTACATATATAGGTACCACCACATCTTTTCCATAATACTTAACCATGGCATTGTAAGACTCCAAAGTTCCTATATAAATGTAATTATCTGCACCCAAATTAATTTGACCGTCATCTAATGTGAAATAACTCCACACTCCGTACCAGTATCATAATCTCTGCACTCAATAATTTTTCCCTGTTTTCTATATTCAGCAAGTTTTTCCCTACTAACAAAATGATATTCCACACCCTCCTGTTCCCCTTCTCTCATTGGTCTTGTTGTGTAACCAACAATTGTTTTTAAATTTAATTCCTTATTATTTTTCAAATATCTAAAAATTGTATCTTTTCCACTACAACTTTTTCCCAATACAAAAAATATTTTGACATATCTCCTCCAACTTACAGGCATACTATAATCCATACCATTCCTAATAATTATAATAATAGAATTTTTGACATTCATTATCTAACCTTTAATATCTACTATATGTTCATAATAAGTAATTAATCATTTACAGTAACTAATCAATTATTCATAATGATTAATTAAATATTTATAATAGATAATCAAATATTTACATAAATTAATAATTAATGTAAATATAAAAAATTTATCTTTTGATAACAATAATTTTTTCATTATCAATTCCCTTTATATTTAAATTAGACATTTTATATTCCATTATTTTTTTCAACATTTGATTTGTAATTAAATCCCCTGGTACAATAATTGGTATCTCAGGCGGATAAACATACACATATCCTGCACTTACCCGACCTACAGCATTACAAACATCTATTTTTTCTTTTTTGCATAATAATGCCTCATATATTGTCATTACCTGCTCCGTTTTTTCTAATAAAATTTCAGTATTTGTTTGCTCTAACAAACTTTTATCTTTAATTTTATCAGCTATATAATTATCTATTTCCACTAAATTATCAGCTAGTCTTAATATCTCATCCATATTATCACATATAGAAGTCATACCGATTACATAATCTTTGGAACACATTTCTATTTCGAAATTATATTTTTCTCTTAAAATGCTCTCAAGATATTTTCCATCATAAGTTTCATTTATTTTATCGGTACTTAATTCAGTATTGTTTGTTTTGGCATTATCTAATTTAGCATTATTTATTTCTGCTTTATCTGATACTGTATCACTTAATACGGTATTGTTTAATACAGTATCACTTAATACGGTATTGCTTGATACGGTATTATTTAGTTTTGTAATATTTAATTCTACATTATCTTTTTCTATACTCCTCAACTTCATATTAAGAAAAATAACAATTTTAGAAATATCAAAATCATACACACTGTTTTTTCCTATAATACTACGATCTAACACTTTTAATACTTTAAAATTTTTAACTCTATTATGGAATTTCTTTAGAGTTATTAACATTTCGTTAGCATCTTTTTGCCCTTTTGTTGATAACTCTCTTATACATTTGTCAAGGCTGGACATAAGTACATAAGATGGACTACTTGACTGATAAACCGATAACATCCTCTGAACATCTTTTACTGAAACTTTGTCCCCCTGCACATGTAAAAAGGCTGTCTGTGTCATTGCAGGAAGCGTTTTGTGTGCACTTTCTATAACAATATCAGCCCCTAATTTATAAGCCGAAGTAGGAAACTCATCACTTAAAATCATATGAGCACCATGTGCTTCATCAACAATAAGAATGCTATTGTGTCCGTGAACAATTTCTGCAATTTTTTTAATATCAGAAACTATACCCTCATAAGTTGGACTTGTTATTACAACAGCTTTAACTTTTATATTTTTCTTTTCTGCTTCGACAAATTTTTGTTCAATTTCTTCCGGTTTATAACCACCACTTATATTAAACCCTTCAACTATTTCAGGATACACATATTCAACATTCAAATTTCTTAGCTGAACAGCATTATAAGCTGATTTGTGACAGTTTCTCCCTAAAATAATAGTATCGCCTATATTTGTAACCGCGGTAATTGCAGATAAAATTCCACATGAACTTCCATTAACAAGAAAAAATGTAGCCCTTGTTCCAAAAAAATCTGAAGCATTTTCCATAGCAGCTTTTATTATTCCCTCAGGATGATGCAAATCATCAAAACCATTTATTTCTGTTATGTCTATATCAAAGGGATCATATTGGTTATTAACATATACACTTATTTCTTTATCTTCATTTAACTCGTTAACCGAGTTATCAAATGGCTTATTAACTAACTTATTAAAAGAATCTTCATCACCGACAAACGCTTTATTAAAATCAAATAATTTTCTCTGTCGCTTGTGTCCTGGCATATGCAATGGATATCTTCCATTTTTGCTATATTCAATTAATTTACTATATAAACTCTCTTTACTCATAACTTTGATTATAACATAAATGCTAATAAGTAACTAGCAAAGTAAAATATGCAAAAAATACATTAACAACATCCCCAAAACATATAAACTAATTTTTCTAAACATTTCTAAAACAATAAAAATGATAAAAGAAAAAACTGTAGACATTACCGGGTAACATCTACAGTTTCACATAACAAATGCCCAGTTCCGGAATCGAACCAGAGACACGAGGATTTTCAGTCCTCTGCTCTACCAACTGAGCTAACTGGGCATTGAGTTGCGGGAATAGGATTTGAACCTATGACCTCCGGGTTATGAGCCCGGCGAGCTTCCAGACTGCTCCACCCCGCGCTGTTATTCTATTGTATTTCTTTTCTTGCTTTTTTGCAATACTGGGCAGAGAAGGATTCGAACCTTCGAAGGCGGTGCCAACAGATTTACAGTCTGCCCCCTTTGGCCACTCGGGAATCTGCCCATAATAACTTAGAAAGCGCTTTTGTTTTTTATGTAAGCTCTGCATGCTTGCATGTGAGAGATTATATAAAAAATGAAAGTCATTTACGAAGTAAATGACAGTGAGCAAACAACGTTTGCGAACTACTTTCCTCAACAATATACATTTATACCATAAATAGAGCAAAAGTGCAATTATTTTTTTATATACCCAAAAATTCCTTTTAATTTGTTTAATCCTAATCTTCTGTTACGTCAGTATTAAATCTGAACTGGGCGTATGTTGGATTCATATAAGTATCCGTATATTCAACCAAATTATAATCCTTATCTGCACCTATATATTCAAATTTAAATACTGTTGTTCCTTTTTCAACTCCCAGTAACTCTGCAATATTACTATTAGCATCACAAATTATACAACTCTGTGAAAAATGCACAGGTAAATGATCTTTTGTTTCCATATAATCATAGAGCGAAACTTTCTCAAAATCAAAGTTATCAATGTCCGGAAAATACTTCTTAGGTACATATGCAAACTCCACAGCGAAAGGAATATCACCAACATATCGTATTCTGTGAACTCCCCATATTACCTCGCCTCTTTCAAGATTTAATTTGTAATTCATAAATTCGCAATTGTCCAATTCTCCTATGCCAAGAACTTTATTTGATATTGTAGTTCCCTGGTTACGCAAAACTGCAGTAATACCTGAGTTCTTTGCACCATCTTCATAATTAAAATCAATCTTTTTATTATCTCTATTTGCAACATAAGTACCTGATCCCGGCTTTCTCTCCAAATAGCCTTTCTCGACAAGCTTACTAACAGCACGCTTCACTGTCATTCTGTTTACTCCGTACATTTCAGCCATTTTTCTTTCACTTGGAATAGCTTCACCTGGCAAATATTTTTTTTCTTCTATTTTTTTTACAATGATATCCTGTAGTTGGATATAGATAGGCATTCTGTAATCCATAGGCAACCTCTATTCTTCTGAACTAATTTCTTTTCTAAATTCTACCCATTCTTTGTTCATAATGGCATGTAAATATTGAATAACATTTCCATCTTTGTCATAACTAATACCGGTTTTCTTTGCCACTGCTGTCATTTTATCTAATTTAAGTATCTTTGATTCAAAATCATTGGCATAAACAATTTCAATAAGCTGTTCCTCCTTCACCGGTACAATCTCATATATATCTCTTAATATCTGAAATAGTGAACCTTTCTCCAAATCCTGTCTAATTAGCTTTGGTGCTATACTTTCAGGAACATACGAATATTCAATGGCAATTGGAATAATGCCTTCTTCACTTTCAACTTTTCTGACCCTTGTTATTTTATATACTTCCGTTCCAATAGGTAGCTTGATTTTTTTGTATAAATCTTTATCAATTTCTATTAATTCAAATGATAATAATTGATTTTCTACTTTGCTGCCAATATCACTAACTTTTTCTTTAAAAGACTTGATTTCATTAAGGTTTGTTACAATTCGTGGATGACTCATATATCTTTCGCTTCTTTCACGAATTTCCACAATTCCTTCTTCTTCTAATATCTTATATGCCGATCTTACAGTTGCTCTTTGTGCTCCGTACTTTTCTGCAATCTCACGTTCCGAAGGAAACTTTTCTCCTTCTTTAATGTTGTTCTTTATGAAGTAAAGTTTTAGTTCATTGGCTATTAACTCATCTTTATTTAATAACTTCATATCCACCTCGCATCTAATAATGTATATTATACATTTTTATTTTTCTTTTTTCAAGAAAAGCGCCTTACAATGGGGGGAGTAAAATAATTGGCGCAGATATATTTTGTATAAAAAACACTAAATTGTCTTTTCTATTTAAAAGTTTTCATCTTCCTCGTCGCAATTTTCCATCATTTCATTACAATAAATCATCATGTCCCTTGCTCCAACAATTGCATGTTTTATTACATCTGGTGTTGGCGTATTTTGATCAGACATTACAATTGAAATAACCAATGCCAAATTAGCACCTGTAACAACATGTACTCTTTTATTAGATGTTAATGCCATTGCGTTATTATTTACACTTCCACCAAAAACATCTGTCATGATTACAATATCATCATCAGGATTTTCATCAATCACCTTTTTAAATTCAGGTGTGGGATCTCCACATTCTTCTGTATATGCATTAATAATGGTTAAATTCTCCGGTTCTCCAACTATCATTGATAATGTTGTTCCTATTCCATATGCCATGTGACCATGTGTTGCAATAATATATTTTCTCATTGTTAATTCCTCCGCTCAAACTATAATCTTGATTTATTAATATAGCTGCTACACCTTTAAGTATAGCAGCTATTTTTATGTATGGACTAATTTCCATATTTTATTTTTAATCTACTTCTATTATATGCCATTATCCTAAGAATCCAAAATATACACCGATAATACCAATTATCATTGTAACAATTATAAGAATCATTGGACTTACCTTTTTCTTCAACAACCAGTAATACAGTAAAGTAGCTCCAAGTCCTAACATACCGGGCATAATGCCATCTAAAATTTCCTGAATGGTTGTAGCAGTTTTTCCTGTACCTATCTTCAGTGGTATGGTTGCATAGAACATATCTTTACTCATGGCACTATTACCATAATACCAACAATGCCTGCTGCATACATAATCTTGTCCATTAAACCACTTTTCTCAGCTTTTGCTAAGAACTGGAATCCCCATTCATAACCTTTAATTGCACCTAAAATACGAAGTGCAAATGCCGGTATATTATAAATAAGGAAGTAAAGGATTGGTCCTAAAATATTTCCCTGCTTTGCAAGTGATACGCCAACTGCTACTGCAATAACTCTGATGCATCCTAAAAAGATTGAATCACCAATACCTGATAAAGGTCCCATTAATGCTGATTTTACTGAATCTACTGCCGAGCCATCAATTTCTCCCTTTGCTACACGTTCTTCCATTGATACTGCAACACCGCCAACGAAAGGTGCAAACTGTGGAGTAACATTAAAGAATCCTACATGTCTTGTTAATGCTGCTGCATAACCTTCAGGATCATCTTTATAAATTTTCTTTAAACAATTGTTAATCATCATACAGAAAGCTAAATGCATCTGTCTTGGGTAGTTCCAGGAATATTCCATTCCTAATGCACCAGCGCTGCATGACATTTTGATCATATCTTTTCTTGTAATTAATCTTTCGTTTTCGTTAGAAGTCTTCATCGTCATCCACCTCCTGTGCATTTCCTTCTGCTGTAGCCATCATTGGTTTATCCTCAAGGAAACCGAACTTAATTGCTACTATAATAGTGCTATCAAAGCAATACCAAGTACAGGTATATTTGCGTAACTAATAAGTACAAAACCTAATACAAAGTAAGGAATAAGTCTCTTGCTTACAATCATTCTTAAGAGCATTGCAAATCCCATTGCAGGTAACATGCCTGCTGCAACTCCCATTCCGTCTAAAATAAACTGTGGAATGAAATCTAATAAGCTCTGAACCTTATCTGCTCCTAAATAGAAAGCAAATGTTACTAATAAGAATTTTTCAACTACACCGATAGTACCCATTAACAGTGTGTAAATACTACCTTTTTATAATTTCCTTCTTCAGCACCCTTGTCTGCGATCTTTAAGAATACTGGTGTTACTGCTGCAATAATATTACTAATACCTAATGCTAAAGTTGCAATTGGCATAGCAAGTGCTACTGCTGCTTCTACGCTTTTTCCCATGGATATGGCAAACGCTGTTGCTAAAACGCCACCTACGTTTACATCCGGTGGAATGTATGCGCCTACTGAAATTGCGCCCATGAATAATAATTCAAGATTGGCTCCAATGATAATTCCCTGATGTACATCGCCTAAAATCGCACCTACGATTACACTGAGAACGAGAGGTCTGAATGTGTAAAGTGTACCAAACTGGTAATCAAGTACACCCCACGCTGACACCAAACCAATTAAAATTGCTTTTACCAACATAATGAGTTCCTCCGTTTCTTATTTATTTTACTTAAAATGTTGTTCTATAAATATTTCGCCACGTTTATCTTTGAATCATCAGCTAAAGCTCTAATTTCACATTCAACACCTTTGCTACCAGTTCTTTTAGAATTTCTTTCTCTTCCGGTTCAAGGAAAACCTGTTTACTTACCTGAGTTGTTGTTTTACTTTCTTTTGTATTTCCTAAATTAATACTCTTAATCTGTGGGCAACCGTCAACTAACTGCTTTGCTTCCTTTATCGCTGAACTACAATAATTAATTTGTATTTGTCAGTAACCCCACTGTTAATAGCCTTAATTGAATCTTCCATGTTTTTCATTACAAGTTTTACACCACTTGGTTTTCCTAAACGAAGAGTTGTCTTCCAAACTTCATCATTTACAACCATATCACTTGCAACTAAAATGCAATCAGCTCCAACACCGTTTGTCCAGCTAAAAGCAACCTGTCCATGTAATAATCTATGATCTACTCTTACTAATTTAATCATAAGAACCTCTCCCTTCCATTCTTACCTTTTTAGGTATTTACAAAATACCTAGCCTTTTATTTTGCAGAGGCTAACATTTTTGCTGCTTTTATGTTAGCCCCACAAATATGTTTTAGAGTTTTACAACTGAAAATCCTAACTCTTAGTATTTAAACTGACGGTAGTAACGTCTGTACTGTAAGTATGTTTTGTGTATGTTTCGTAGTAACTTGCCACTCTGTCTGTAAGCAACGCTGTTACAATCATTGGAGTGAATATTGGTCTGAATTCTTTATCTACTCCATCTAAAGCAAATTCTGCTGTATCAATTACAACTGTTTCTTTGTGTTCAATTTGCTTTAAGAATTTTTCAACTCTTGTATCCTGATTTCTAAATTCATCTTCACCTTTGATAACAAATACAGGTACGCCTTCTTCAACAAGTTCTAATGTTCCGTGGAAGAACTGTGCTGATGTTACAGGTCTTGTTCTCACCCACTGCATTTCTTCTAAAATGCACATTGCAAACAATATTGTTTCGCCCCATGCTGCACCACTTCCTGTGAATATTGAATATGGTGCATTGTAATATGCTTTTGCAATCTTTTCAGCTCTGTCATCAAATTGAACTCTAATGTCGTATAAGTTCTGGAATATACCATCCATTCCTTTTGCGAACTGTTCATATTTAGGGAAAGTTCCTTTATTATGTAAAATTCTAAATGCTAATAAATCGAATAATACATATGAGAATTCGCATCCACCTGTTGTTACTTCAGCTTCAATAACTGTCTGTACTATCTGACCTAATGGCTTTTCTTTCTTAGTAAAAGCAACTACATGTGCTCCTATTTCCACAATCCATTTTGCTGCTTCTACAATTTCAACTGTATCACCGCTGGCACTTGCTGTAATTACTAATGTGTCCTTTGTAATTTTCTTAGGGTGAACTGTGTTAGCATCGGCTGCATTCACTAATTCAACATCAATATTGCTATACTTCTTAATCTGGTATTCAATTGGTCCTAACTCAAATTCTGTTCCACCAATTCCAAGTAAAACAATGTTGCTGAACCCTTCTTCACAAACTTTGTCTGCAACTTCTTCTACTGTTTTTCTCTGAGCCAATACTGCTTCAGCATCTTTGAAGTATTTCTCTTTATCAAACTTTGGTAACACTACTTTTTCTAATGACTTATCCATTTTCTACACCTCTTTCTGTAAATTTAATTTACTTTTTAATTTTTGACTTTTGTTTACTTACTTTAGTTTCTCTTATGTAATTAACTTTTGTAAAAAAACCCGTTCGTGCTATTCGGTTCTTTTTGCAATCCACTTGTTATTTTTAATATACCAGT
>ERZ859980.373-NODE-373-length-30080-cov-2.514804_pt1 | contig 30080 bp, 34 predicted proteins | sample MGYA00509984_ERZ859980 | MGnify/ENA primary metagenome ERZ859980 (study PRJEB30046, sample SAMN00715173) | human gut metagenome | study: EMG produced TPA metagenomics assembly of the A metagenome-wide association study of gut microbiota in type 2... | reverse complement strand
TAGTACAGAAAGTCCTCCTACAAGGAGAACTTTCCTACTATATAAAAAAGAGCCCAAATAAAAGAGTTTATTAAGGCTCTTTTTGGCTATTTATATTTTATCACTTGAAATGAAAAATTTAATTTGTTATAATATGAAATAAATTAATAAATGAGGAAAAGAAAATGAAATATGGTTTAAAAGATGAAATATATGATAAAATATTAAATATTGCCCGAAAAAACAAGCAATATAAATTTATATTATTTGGTTCAAGAGCAAGAGGAAAATATAAAAAAGAATCAGATATAGACATAGCAATAAAAGGAAATATTAAAACAGAAGATAAATATAGAATAATAAATGAATTTGATCTTATAAATACTATTCATAAAATAGATTTAGTTTTTATTGAGGAACTTACTAAGAAAGAATTGGTTGAAAATATTGACAAGGAAGGAGTAGAGATAAAATGAGAAGATTTGAAGAAAGAAAACAAGACCTATTAAATGCAACAGAAAGGTTAAAAGAAGCATTAAAGCAAGAAGAAAACGATATAGTAATAGATTGTGTGTTACATAGATTTGAATTTACATTTGAATTAGCATGGAAAACAATGAAAGACTTTTTAGAATATAATGGAATATCAGAAAATATAGGAAGTCCAAGAGAAATATTAAGACGAGCATTTGAAAGTCATTTAATAGAAGATGGAGAAGAATGGATAGACATGATGCTTGCAAGAAATAGTTTATCACATCTATATGATGAAGAAACATCAAGAAAAATATACAAGGAAATAAAAGAAAAATATATAAAATTATTAGAAAAATTAAACAATAAATTTGAAACTTTAATATAAAAATTGAATAATAACATAAAAAGTGCTATAATTCAGGCATAAGGTAAAAGCCTTATGTTGAAAAAGCTTTTGATATAAAAAGGAGAATAATATATGATTTATACACCCAAAATAAAGAAAGCCATGATAATAGCATATAATGCACACAATGGGCAAGTTGATAAATCAGGAATACCATATATTTATCATCCAATTCACTTAGCAGAGCAAATGAACACAGAAACAGAATGTATTGTAGCATTATTACATGATGTAGTAGAAGATACAAATGTAACATTTGATGAGTTAGAAAAAGAATTTTCACCAGAGATTATAGAAGCATTGAAATTATTAACACATGATAAAAATGTAGATTATTTAGAATATGTAAGAAAAATAAAAAATAATCCAATTGCTAGAAAAGTAAAATTGGCAGATTTGTATCACAATAGTGATCCAAATCGTATGGAAAATCCCACTCAAAAAGATTTAGAGCGTAAAGAAAAATATCGTAAAGCTATTGAAATTTTAAAATATTAAGAAAATAAGCCAGTATCTGAATAGATGCTGACTTATTTTTTCTCATTTTCAATAAAAAATAGATAATTATAAGAAAAACTAATAATCAACATAAAAACTATTAATTTTACATAACAGGAAAATAATGTTAAAATAATTATGTAACCAAGCAAGAAAGGAAATGAATAATATGGAAGAATATTTAAAAGAAAGAAAAAGTAGATTTAATGGATTAAAAATTAAAGGAAGAATAATTGAAAATCAAGGATTAAAAACACACAATCCAGGAAAATCAGACAAGCCAGATCACACACGTGATTATGGAAGAAAGAGCCAAAAAGTAAATGAAAGAATAGCGAGAAAATTAAGACAAAATGAAAGAGATGAAGAAGTAGAAAGTGTAGATACAAGAGATGAATATGAAGAAACTTTAGAATTAGAAGAACTAAAAGAAAGAGCATTAGAAGAAAGTAGCAAACTTCAAATAGGAGAACAAGCAATAGCGGAAAAAATAACTTATATAGAAAATATGGAACAAGAAGAAGCAGAACTTTTAAAACAAGTACAACAAATAAGACTTAAAAGAGGAAAAGAAAAATTAAAACTTATTTCAAATGGTGAAAACATATTAATTTCATTTGAAGAATGGAGAGCATTAAAAGAACAAATATTAGCAAAAGCCAAAAATAATAATATAGGTGGATTAATTTCTTGGAAAGAATATAGATATAATCCATATGGTAATTATACAGAATTAGATGAATATGTAATTAGATTACAAAATCAATTATTACATATATATGAATATGAAAACCAAATACAAGCAAATTTAGAACAATTAACAGAAGAAAGAAAAGAAATGTTAGAAAGAAAAGCACAAGAAGATAGTAAAGAGGATGAAATGATAGGATGGAAAAAAATATTAGGAAATCAATATTCTCTAGAAGAGTCATTTGATATTGAAGCAGTACTAGAAAATAACTCAAAAGTTTTATCACATTTTGAACAAATATTAAAAGAAACAGTTAATAGTCAAAAAGTAGGAAAAGGAACAAGAGAATCAGTCCAAATAATTTTAGATAATATGCAAAATTCACAAGAAGAGAGAGAATAAATACAAAAAATGAAATTAAATATAAAAAAGGAAGAAAATAAGAAATGAATAAAGAAGAATTAAAACAAAAATTGGAATCAAAAAAATTTAATGACACAACAATAGAATTTTTAACAAACGCCATAAATGATGTAGAAGAATTATATGGAGAATATATCTCTGAAGAAACAATATTAGAAAGAATAAAACAAAATTTAAATTGTGATATAGAGTTTATGGATGATAGTGAGAACAGGACAGTAGGAGAATATTTTTCAGATTTGAAAAGTATAAAATTGAAAAAGAGAACTCCAGAAGAAGAACATCAAACATTTTTGCATGAATTTTTACATTGTATTTCAACACATAAAATGCCAAATGGTAAGGTTTTTATAGGCTTTAAAAACAACAGAGTAGAAGCTGGAATCAATGAAGCAATGACACAATACTTAACAGAGCAAAAATATCCCGAAAGTAATAAATCATATCAAGAAATAAAAAACATCTTACAAAAAATATTAGAAATAATACCAAGAGAAGAGATGATAAAATCATATTTATATGGTGAGCCTGAAATTGAAGAATTAATAGAAAAATATGGTATGAATAGTTGGAAATTAATATATAATTTTGATATTCTTTTAAAAACTTTTAGAAAAGAATCTATTTTAGAAAGAATAAATTTTAAAAATTTAGATGTTATAGCAGCAAAACAAGAGATAATATTAGAATATGTAAAGGGGTACTGCAATTCAAAAAAAATAGAAGAAATAGATATAGAAGAATTAATGGATAATGTTAATGAATTAGAAAGAATTATAGAATGTGAAGTTAATGAAAAATCAGACTTTGATTATATGCAATATATAAACCAAATTATTGCTCAAAAATTGCAAAAAGGAATAGATGAAGAAAAATTAAAACAATTACCAATTGAATATATTAACAGAATAAATCAACAAAGAGCAAAAGAAAAAATTTATAATAAAACAAGAAAAAGAATTTTAGATGAAGACTTTTCAAATGATAAAGATACATATAGTGATTTTTTAGAAGATAGTATGTATATGAATAAATTAATTCAAAAAATATGTGGAGAAGGAACAATATTCGAAGATGAGCAAATGAGATTTAATTTGGCAACAAAATTATGGAATGAAATAAAATCAAGATATCCAGATGTAGATTTTGATTGGATTGATTTTGGATTTTTAGATGATAAATATATTATTGCAAGAATAGATGGAAGAATAATTGGAGCAATGAATATAGATGTTTATGATGAGAATGAATATCTAAAATATAAAGAAGTAGTTGAAAGTGGAAAAAATAGTAGAAGATACAGAATCATAAGTAAAGAAAATGAATATATAGATTTAAATGATGCTCAAAATGAAGGAAAATTTTATCAAGATGGAAAAATAGTATATGAATCAGAAAGTTTTGAAGAAGGTTTAGAAAGACTAAAAAAATTATATGAAAAAGAAAAAAAATTAAAAATATTAAAAGATATGGGTGCACCAGATGTTGTATTAAAAGGTTGTGAAGAAGAAATTGAGAAATTATTACATCCTAAAGTAAAAGAAAAAAAATATAGTATAAAGTATGCTGGAAGCTATTTAGAAAATCAAAAAAATAAAAGTGAAATTGATGATGATGAATATATTAATGGAATTTATGAAAGAGATATATGGCTAAAAAATCACATTCAAGAATCATCAGTAGATGAAAATGAAAGATAAAGATAAGAAACTGCAAATTATATAAATTTGTAGTTTTTTCCTATATATATTGAAAAAAATAATACCAAATGATAAGATTTATTTAAGAGAAAGAAAAGGAGAATATTATCATATGAATGCAAATTTAGAATTATATAGAATATTTTGTGAAGTAGTAAAATACAAAAACATATCTAAAGCTGCCGAAAACATATATATATCACAATCAGCAGTTACACAGTCAATACAAAAATTAGAAAAAATATTAGGAGGAAAATTATTTTTTAGAAATAAAAATGGAGTAGAGCTTACAGAAGAAGGAAAAAATTTATATGAATATATAGGAGATAGTATTGAGAAAATGAATAATGCAGAAAACTTATTCTCTCAATATATAAATTTAGAAAAAGGAATAATAAGAATTTGTGGAGGAAAATTTTTAGTAAATAAATATGTTATGCCATCATTAGTTGAATTTATTAAAGATTATCCTAACATAGATATAAGAATATCAAGAGCTACAACACAAGAAAGTTTAAAAAAATTATCAAATGGAGAGATTGATATTGCAATGTTGAATTTATCAGATATTCCAACAGAGTATACAAATATAGATTTTATCTCATTAAAAAGTACACCAAGATATTGTTTTATAGCAACTAATGATTATATAAAGAAAAATAAAATTTCAAAAGATAGTAATTTTGAAAATTGTAAAATAATAATACCTAAATCTACAGCATTAAAGCAACATTTAAAAGAATATTGTTCTCAAAATAATATTGATATTGCTCCAAATTATGAAATTGGTGATACAGAATTAATTGATAGACTAGTATTGAATAATTGTGGTGTTTTGCTTTCAAATATAGAATATGAAGAAGAATTATTAAAAAGAGATGATGTTCAGATAATAAAAGAATTTCAAATTGGAGAAGATAATAAATCTATAGCAACATTAAAGAAAAATATGTGTAACAAAGCTACACTAGAATTAGTAAGAAGAATAAAAGAAAATTTTATGAAATAAAAGGAGAAGAAAATGGAAAAAAAAGAAATGACAGGATTTCAAGGAATATTTTTTGATGAAATAAATAAGAAAAAATTAATTGATTTACAAGAAAGAAAACTAAAATATGTAGTTAAAGACATGCATATTACTTTTAAATTTGGAAAAACAGAAAAATATCCAGAAGAAGTATTAAATAAAGATTATGAAGTAAAAATTGTAGGATATGCAGCAACAGATAAAAATAGTGGATTTCAAGTTGAATTACCCAAAGAACTAAAGGCATATTTTAAGAATGAGAATGGACCACATATTACAGTTTCTATTGGAGAAGTTGACGGAATAAAGGGAAAAGCATATGAAACCGGATTATTACATTTTAGTGAAATAAAAAGTCCTTTTTTGATTTCTGGTAGATTTGGATATTATATTAATGGAAAAGGAAAGATAATGGATAATTCTATTTTTAAAGAAAAAGAAATTGATGATGAAATTTCAAGATAATAAAAAACCTCATTTACAAATGAGGTTTTTTGTATGTGCAAAGATTGAAAGACTAAAATATAGAAAATTTTATTATTTTAAGAGTAATTTTAAAGCATTAATAAAATAATCAACCTCCTCAAAAGTATTAAAATCACTAAAAGTAGACCTAATAGCAGAATTAATATACAATTTAGGAGTATTAATAGCAGACAAAACATGAGAAGGAGTAGTATTACCAGAAGAACAAGCAGAACCACTAGAAACACAAATTCCCATATTATCAAGTTCAAAAATTAATTTAGAGGCATCTGCACCCACAAAAGAAACATTAGCATTTCCGAGGTAATCTATTTTGAACAGAACCATTAATTCTAAATCTATCTTTAAAATATCTATTAAGTAAATTGAAATAATAATTTCTAAGTCTTGAAAGATAAGTAACGTGTGAACTTAAATTTATTCTAGCAATTTCACAAGCTTTGCCAAGGCCAACAATTTCAGCAACATTTTCAGTACCAGCTCTTTTATTTTTTTCCTGATGACCACCATTTATAAAATTTTCAAATTCAATTCCATTTTTTACATAAAGAGCACCAATTCCTTTAGGAGCATGAATTTTATGACCTGAAAGAGAAAGCATATCAATATTCATTTTTTGAACATCAATAAAACAATTTCCAATAGCTTGAACTGCATCTGTATGAAAAATAATATTATGATTATGAGCAATTTTGGCAATATCTTCAATTGGCTGAATTGTTCCAATTTCGTTATTAGCAAACATGATACTAATCAAAATAGTTGTAGGTCTAATTGCATTTTCAAGTTCTTGTAAATTAATAAAACCATCTGAACCAACATTTATATAAGAAATATCAAAGCCTTGTTTTTCTAAAAACTTACAAGACTCTAATATTGCAGGATGTTCTATTTTTGATGTAATAATATGATTACCTTTTTTCTTATTTGCAAATGCAATACCTTTAAGTGCAGTATTATCACTTTCAGAACCACAACTAGTAAAATAAATTTCATTTGGATTACAATTTATTAAACTTGCAACTTGAACTCTAGCATTATCAATAGCATGTTTTGATGTTCTACCAATAGAATATAGGGAAGAAGCATTTCCATAATTTGATGTTAAATATGGTATCATTTCATTTAAAACTTCAGATCTAATTTTTGTTGTTGCAGCATTATCGAAATAAACAATATTCATATTAAAAATCCTTTCTTAAAGGTTTATATATTATATGAATAAAATACTAAAAAGTTAAAACGAACACAGGTTCTGAAATATAGTTAACTCTAAGACGAACAGATTTTCTTTAAAAGCAAAAATTTCAAAAATTTTCCTAAAAATACTTGAAAAAAAATAGTATTTGTATTATTATTTATGCATAGTGGTTAAAAGTGGTGCAAAGTGGTAGAAAAATGGAGAGGAGGAAATCCAAATGTTAATTGGTGAATACGAACATTCTCTAGATGTAAAAGGTAGATTAATAATGCCAGCAAAATTAAGACAAGACATCGGAGAAACATTCATAATAACAAAAGGTTTAGATGGATGTTTATTTGTATTTTCACAAAACGAATGGAATAACTTCGAAGAAAAACTAAAATCATTACCACTATCAGACAAAAATGCCAGAAACTTTGTAAGATTTTTCTTATCAGGAGCAACAGAATGTGAAATTGACAAACAAGGAAGATTTTTAATCCCTGCAAATTTAAGAATTTCAGCAAAATTAGAAAAAGATGCAATGATTATAGGAGTAGGAACAAGATTAGAAATATGGGACAAAGCAACATGGCAAAAATGTGATGAAAACATATCTGCAGATGAGATTGCAGAAAACATGACAATGTTAGGAATTTAATTGTGAGGTGCTGAAAATTGGAATTTAAACATAAACCTGTACTATTAGAAGAAACAATTGAAGGGCTAAAGATAAAAGAAGATGGAATTTATGTAGATGGGACATTAGGTGGAGCAGGACATAGTAAAGAAATTCTAAAAAGATTATCATCAAAAGGAATGTTAATAGGAATAGACAGAGATGAAGAAGCACTAAAAGCAGCAAAAGAGAACTTAAAACAATACTCAAATGTAAAATATGTACATGGAAATCATGATGAAATTGAAGAAATTTTAAAAAAATTAAATATAGAAAAAGTAGATGGAATATTACTTGATTTAGGAGTATCATCATATCAATTAGATGAAAGAAATAGAGGATTTAGCTATTTAGGAAATAATGAATTAGATATGAGGATGGATAAAACTCAAAGTTTAACAGCGAAAAAAGTCGTAAATACATATTCTGAGGAAGAATTAGCAAATATAATATACGAATATGGCGAAGAAAGGTTTTCAAGACAAATTGCTAAAAATATATGTATTGCAAGAAAAGAAAAAGAAATTGATACGACAGAAGAATTAGTTAAGATAATAGAAAAATCAATGCCTGCATTTGCAAAAAAAGAAGGACATCCAGCAAAAAGAACATTTCAAGCAATAAGAATAGAAGTAAATAATGAAATAAAACCATTATATAATACAGCAAGAAAATGTATAGAATTATTAAAAAATGAAGGAAGGTTATGTATAATAACATTTCATTCATTAGAAGATAGGGCAGTAAAAAATGCTTATGTTGATGCACAAGGAAAGTGCACATGTCCTAAAGATTTACCATATTGTGTATGTGGTGCAAAATCAGAAGGAAAAATAATAAATAAAAAACCAATAATAGCAACAGAAGAAGAACAAGAAGAAAACTCAAGATCAAAAAGCGCAAAATTAAGAATTTTTGAAAAAATAATTAAATAAAGCGTAAGAAAAGAACAAAGTACAAAGGAAGGAGGTAAGTAACTGTCAAGAAGTTCATATCAATATGAAACAAGTCCTAGAAAATATGAGCCAGATTATGATATACCAAGAAAAAGAACACAACAAACAAGAAGAAAAAACAGTACTAAAAAAACAACAGCAAAAAAACAAACAATAAAAACAAATTATCAAATAAAAAAAGAAAAGAAAAAAATAGAAATGTTGAATCATGTTAAACAAATTTTGATTGTAATTGGTATATTTATCATGTTACTTATAGTAAGTTTTAGAGAAATTTCTATAATGGAAATGTTCAATAATAAGAAAAAAATGGAAAATGAACTTGCATTAATTCAAAAAGAGAATGGTCAAGTTGAAAAAGATATAAAGGCACAAGAAAGTAAACTTGATTGGAACATGATAAAACAAAAAGCAACAGAAGAATTAGGTATGCAAGAAGCAAATAAGATTGCTATAGAACTTGATAAATCAGATAATGTTGAAAAAGAAGTAACATTAATTAAAGCTGATAATACAAGTTTTCTTGAAAAATTAATAGAAAAGTTTATAATAAAATAAAACAGATTAATTTTATAATATTAATAAATTCTTATTGATATTATAAAGCTAATCTGTTTTTTTATATAGTAGGAAAGTTCTCCTTGCAGGAGGACTTTCTGTACTAGATAAATATGGCGAGTCTTAGATTTTCTTAAAATTTTCATTTGATAGAAAATCTTAGACTTGCTTTTTTATTATAGTATGTGATTTTTTACAATAAATTTTGTTATAAGTAAATAATTTACCCCAAAATTTCAAATAGCTATTTTTGAGGCAAATAAAAAAATTGCACCAACACCAGCCAATGGCAAAAGTATATATAAGAAGATATATGAAAATATTACCATTGCTTTTATTGGTAAATTAAAAATATAACAAATAGTTTTTATAAATAATTTATTAACAGAATGTAATCCTTCTGCATATCCATTATTTTTTGCTTGTACTAATATTTCACTTGGAATTTGATATAATTCGGAAATTCTATATATTGTTTTTAAATCAGGGTATTCAAAACTGTATTCCCATTTTTTAACATTTTTTGCAGTAATATTAGGTAATGCTAATTGCTCTGCTAAATGTTTATAATTCCAACCTCTTTTTAATCTCTCATTTTGTAAAATTACTTCTAATGTAATAGGTTTTTCTTTTGGCTTTTTTAATTTCAATTTCATAAGCAAATCCTTTCAAAAGCATTATATAAATAATATATAAAATTGGCAAGATAAAAAATGAATCTTTCAAGAAAAAATATATTGAGATTTTATTGATTATTTGATAATATAGTATTGTAAAGGAGACTAAAAATGAGTAAATTTGTAAATGAAATCAAAGAAATTTGTAAAAAAAATAAAAAAGTAGATATGTATATAGATATGGATGGCACAATAGCAGAATATCACTTGTATAATCCAGAAGAAATTTCAAGAAAAATGGAAGAAGAATATTTGAAAAATGAGCCATTAAAAAATGTAATTGATGTATTAGAAGAAATTTCAAAAATTAATAATATAGAGATGTATATATTATCATTATCAAAGACAAAAAAGATAACAGAAAAGAAGAAAATATGGTTAAAAAAATATGTACCATTTATTAAAGAGGAAAACTGGATAATATTAACAAAAGAAATTGGTGAGTATTCAAATGAAAATAGAAATGAAATAAAAGGAAAAAATATAGAATTAAGACAAAAAGATTATGATAAGTCAATAATGTTAGATGATGAACAAGTTGTTTTAAGAGAAGCTAAAAAAATATTAAATGATAAAATTGAAGTATTTCATATATCTTCAGCATTGATTTAATAAAAAATGGAAAAAGGTGAGTACAATAATAAATCTATTATTATGCCCACCTTTTTTTGTTCTTAAGAAACTTCTGTTACAAATTGTTTCGCAATTTTTTCGATAGAAGCCCACAAACGATAGTAGTCGAAGATGTCACCAGTATATTCTTTATGCTGAGACAAATATCCGTCAAGTTCAGCTTTCCAGGTTTTTTCACGTCTGTCATCAAAAACATGTATACCAGTGGAAGGCAAAATTTCAGGGATTTGAGATACAGTTTCAAGAGATACATGCCCATCTTTTAACATCAAATCATTGATTTCGGTATAAGAACCATACATACCATCATGAGAAAAGAATGTTTTAACATCCCATTCCTTATGATTACGAGGATTAATTACTTTCATAGTCGAAGTATCCCAGATGAATTCAGGAATCAAAAAGTCTTCAATAAAATAATAATCCAAATAGAGATGGCAGTACATACCGAATTTGACAGAGTCAGAAGGCACAAATAAGTCTTTTTTTACTGATTCCATAGTGGGAACAAAAAATCCATTAACAGAAGCCTTTTTTCTATAGTGAGAAGCTTTTTTGTCATTGGCAAGATCAGGAATAAGGTTACCTGCCATAAAGTTAACCTTATCCAACTTCATTTGTTCTGAAAAATTCCGATATACTTCTTCAGCGAATGCAAGATGATACAAAATACCGGGCATAAATTTTTCCTCCTAATTAAATAAATTTGGATGTGGTTAATAGTTTTAGTATAAACTATTAGATATGCAAACGCATAACGCCCAAATTATAACATGGATATAAAAATAAGTCAAGAAACATACTTGAAAATTATGTAAATTTACAACATTATGATTAAGGTTTGTTTATGTATTCAGAATATTGAATAATATTTTGAGTATATAGTGATACTTTAATAAGAAGCTAATTTAATTTGACCCTTTGGTCGTAAAAATTAACTTGACAATAAATGTAAAAGAGAATATACTTTATGAAGTAAATTCTATATATAATATAGAAATTAAAGGAGGAAAAACATGAACAATTTAATAGAAATTAGATGGCATGGTAGAGGCGGACAAGGAGCAAAAACAGCATCATTATTACTTGCTGATGCAGCATTTAATACAGGAAAATACATTCAAGGATTTCCAGAATATGGACCAGAAAGAATGGGAGCACCAATAACAGCCTATAATAGAATAAGTGATAAACCAATAACAATACATAGTAATATATATGAGCCAGATTATGTAGTAGTTGTAGATGATACATTATTAGAAAGTGTACCAGTAACTGCAGGTCTAAAAAAAGAAGGAGCAATAGTAATAAATACTACAAAATCACCAGAATATTTAAAAGAAAAATTAAATGGATATGATGGAAATATTTATACAATAGATGCAAGAAAAGTATCTGAAGAAACATTAGGAAAATATTTTCCAAATACACCAATGCTTGCAGCAATTGTAAAAGTAACAGGAATAATGAGTGATGAAGCATTCTTAGAAGATATGAAAGGCTCATTTAAACATAAATTTGCTAAAAAGCCAGAAGTTATAGAAGGAAATATGAAAGCATTAGAATTAGCATTAAAAGAAGTAACAAAAATCCAATAAGAAGGTAGAAAATAACTTAAGTTTTTCCTAATAGAGTAATAGGAAAGGAAGGAGAAAAAATGACAGAAATAAACAAAGAAACACCAATGAAAGATTTAACAATTGGTGGAAACATATATTGTGCAGGAAATGCAAGAGAATTTAAAACAGGTGACTGGAGAAGCATGAAACCTGTATGGGATGAAGAAAAATGTAAACAATGTGGACTATGTTTTGCAGTATGTCCAGAGAATTCAATACCAGTAGGAAAAGATTGTAAAAGAACAGAAACAGATTTTGACTATTGTAAAGGATGTGGAGTATGTGCACAAGTATGTCCATTTAAAGCAATAGAAATGAAAGTTGAATAAATCAATTAAAGTTCAAAAATATAAAATTTGGCAAGAACAAATATGAATTTTAATATGAAAATGATTTTATATGAATAATGAGAAAAAAATTTAGAAAGGAAATAAAAAAATGAGTATAAGAGAAAGATTAAGTGGAAATGAAGCAACAGCAATAGCAATGAAACAAATAAATCCAGATGTAGTTGCAGCATTCCCAATTACACCATCAACAGAAATACCACAATATTTTTCAACATTTGTATCAAATGGAGAAGTAGATACAGAATTTGTTGCAGTTGAAAGTGAACATAGTGCAATGTCTGCAACAATTGGTGCAGAAGCTGCTGGAGCAAGAGCAATGACAGCTACATCTGCAAACGGATTATCATTAATGTGGGAAATGATATATATAGCATCAAGTTTAAGATTACCAATAGTAATGGCATTAGTAAATAGAGCAGTTTCAGGACCATTAAATATCCATAATGATCATTCAGATGCAATGGGAGTAAGAGATGCTGGATGGATAATGTTATTTTCAGAAAATAACCAAGAAGCTTATGATAATATGTTAATGGCACATAGAATTGCAGAACATAAAGATGTTCAATTACCAGTAATGGTATGCCAAGATGGATTTATTACATCACATTCAATTGAAAATATTGAATTAGAAAATGATGAAGAAGTAAAGAAATTTGTTGGACAATACAAACCTGAACATTATTTATTAAATGATAAAGAACCAATAGCAATTGGACCATTAGATTTACAAGCATATTTATTTGAACATAAGGCTCAACAAGCAGAAGCAATGAAAAATGCTAAAAAAGTAATAAAAGAAGTCGCAAAAGAATTTGAAAAATGGACAGGAAGAAAATATGAATTCTTTGAAAAATACAAATTAGATGATGCAGAAATAGCAATAGTATGTATGAACTCAACAGCAGGAACAACAAAAGCAGTTGTTGATGAATTAAGAGAAAAAGGTGTAAAAGCAGGATTATTAAAATTAAGAATGTTTAGACCATTCCCAGCAGAAGAAATTGCAGAAGCATTACAAGGATTAAAAGCAGTAGCAATACTTGATAAAGCAGATTCATTAAATTCAGCAGGTGGAGCATTATTTGAAGATGTAACATCAGCAATGTATGTTAATAAAAAACAAGTACCAATGGTAAATTATATTTATGGAATTGGTGGAAGAGATACAACAACAATGCAGATAGAATCTGTATATAATGATTTACAAGAAATAGTAAAAACAGGAGAAACAGGAAATCCATATAGATATTTAGGACTAAGAAAGGGGGAAGAATAAAATGGCTTATGATTTAAAGAAGATAATGGCAGAAAAGCCATCAAGATTCACAGAAGGACACAGAATGTGTGCAGGATGTGGAGCCCCAGTAGTAGCAAGAATGGTATTAAGAGCATTAAAACCAGAAGATCATGCTGTTATAGCAAATGCAACTGGATGTATGGAAGTATCAACATTCATATATCCATATACAGCATGGACAGATTCATTTATACACACAGCTTTGAAAATGCTGGTGCAACATGTTCTGGTGCAGAAGCGGCATATAAAGCCTTAAAAAAACAAGGAAAATTACCACAAGATAAAGACACAAAATTTATAGCATTTGGTGGAGATGGTGGAACTTATGATATAGGTTTACAAAGTTTATCAGGAGCAATGGAAAGAGGACATGATATGGTTTATGTATGTTATGATAATGGAGCATATATGAACACAGGAATCCAAAGATCATCTGCAACTCCAAAATTTGCTGATACAACAACATCACCAGCAGGAAAAGTTATTCCAGGAAAAATGCAAATAAGAAAAGATTTAACAAAAATCATGGCAGATCATCATATTCCTTATGTTGCTCAAACACTTGCATGACAAATTTTAAAGATTTATATGAAAAATCAGAAAAAGCAATTTATACAAAAGGACCAGCATTCTTAAATGTTATGGCACCATGTCCAAGAGGATGGGGATATGCAACAGAAGATTTAATGAAAATCAATAAATTAGCTGCAGATACATGTTATTGGCCATTATATGAAGTTGTTGATGGAAAATATCATATAACATATAAACCAGCAAAAAAATTACCAGTTGAAGAATTTTTACGTCCACAAAAACGTTTTAAACATATGTTTAAACCTGGAAATGAATGGATGATAGAAGAATTTCAAAAAGAAGTTGATAAGAGATGGAATGAACTTTTGGAATTAGAGGAAATTACTAATAAATAATTTCATAAATTAAGAAAATATATTGAAAAACACTACATAGTTTGAAAGAATATGTGGTGCTTTTTTCTATATAAAAACTATTGAAATTGCAAAAGTGTGATAAATAGCAGAAAAAAGCTTGCAAAAATGTGATAAAACAATAAAAATAAGTTGCAGAAATGTGAAAAAGTAGCAAAAATAAGTTGCAAAAACGTGATTGAATGAAAATTTATGTTAGATTTTCAATGAGAAATTTGGATATGAGTGGAAATATTTTGAATGTGCCAATTTTTATGGCTGAATATATTGATAAATTAATTCGAATTGGAGAAAAGTAGTAAGATATAAATGTCTTACTATTTTTTTATTCCAAACCACTTCAAAAAAAATAATCAATATGCTAAAATAAAAGAAGAAAAAAGTCGAGAAATCGAAAGAAAAAGTGAGAGGAAAACACTATGGAAGAAATGTTTGATATAGAAAAATTTAATGTAATAAGTGATGAAGAAAATTACTACTTTTTTAGGTCATTAGAGCCAGGAGACATAAAAGACCTAGAAGAAGGAAACATAAAAGATGAGAACGGAAAATATATAAGATTACGTACAGATAGAGAAAGATGGGAAGAAACGCATAATTTAACACCAAGATGGAATGCAGAAAGTCAAGTAACATTAGAAGAAATGTACAACCATATAAAAACACCATATAGTTTAGAAACAAATTGTATTTCATTATCAAGCAATGCAAATGTAGCAAGAACATATGGAGAAACATTTAGTGATAAATATGTAATGATAAAAGTTCCCAAAAAAGAAATGGGGCAAAGGGTATATAATGCAGGGCAATATATGTTATCAGAAATTGCCAGAAAAGTTCAAGAGAGAATAGCTCAAGGGAATATTCCAGAAGAAGTATTAGAAGATTTTAAAAAGATAGATGAAGCTACAAAATCAGAAGATTTAAAAGATATAATAAGAGTAAAATATACAGCACCAAAAGGAATAGATACAAGCAAATCTGGAATGAAAAAGGGTATAGTATATAAAGCACCACTTTCAAGAATAAGTAGTTTCCAAGCATTAGATGATGAGCAAACATTAGAAAAAAACAAAATAGTAGCAAAATTAACAATATTAGAACAAAAAGGATTAATGGAAACACTTGTCCCAAGAATAAAAACAAATAGTCAACTAATAAGCACAATGGGAAGTGCATTTGCATCAGGAGAGCAAATATATTATGGAGATATAGAAGGAGATAGAATAACAGACATATCAAAAGAATTATTAGATATGTTTGCATTAATACAACAAACAGAAAATCAAGATAAACAAATTGTAAATGAATTAAAAACAGAATTAGTAAAATATATAACCAAAGGTGGAAAATTAGAAATACCAGAAGGAAGCCTATTAAGAGATGATGGAACACCAAAAGACGATATATCAATAGAAGAAATGTATCAAATAACAGAAGGAAAAGTAGAATATGGACAAGCAAGTTCTATTGTAAAAAATATGTATTATTTATCAAAAGGACAAGCAAATGCAAGAATATTAGCAGGAATGTTAAGAGAGATAATAGGAAATAATCCAAAATATGAAGAGATTATAAAGTACATTGAAAATAATGGATTTGAAATAGAACCAAAAATAACAACAAGAAAAAGTAATACAGGATACAGAATAAGTGAATCTGTAAATTTAAATCTAAAACCAAATGAAATAGGATTAGTAGACTCAATAAAAAACTTAACAGATGAAGAACAAATGCAAATAATACAAGACAGAGGACTTTCAAATGTAAGGGACATAATGAATACAAGTTTTGCGCAAATGCAAACAGTACAACAAATATCAAAAGAAGACTATTTTGCTAGTGCAATAGTAGACACATATGACTGGGACAAAATTAATGTTGAAGAATTATCTATAACAGAAAGAAATGAATTAATCCAGAAATTAAAACAAAGTAATTGTGTTTCAATTTATGAAAAGTTAAAAGAAGCAGGAATAGAAAATAAAGACATACCAACAGCAGTTATAAACATTGCATCAAAAGGAAATTTAAAAGGAATATTAGAATCAGAAAATTATATAGAGCAAATTCAAAACAATATAGAAGAAATAACACAAGGACTTTCAATAGAACAAGTAGAAAGATATTTAGGATATTATGATGTAAAAGGAACAGGAATAGAATTAAGAGATTATCAGCAAGATGCAGTAAACAAAGCAGATGAAATATATAAAGAAAAAAGATATGCAAGTATAATATTACCAACAGGAGGAGGAAAGACATATGTAGCATTAACAGAAATGTTACAATATGGAAAAACAGCAGAAGAAATAGCAATAGAAGAAAATCAAATAGAATTAGGAAAAATAGCATATAAAACAAATAATAAAAAAATGCTATATTTAGCACCATCAAATGAAATATTAGAGCAGACCAAAGATAGAATAATAGAGCATATTCGTGGAAAAGTAGGAATAACAGGAAAAAACAAAGATGAAATAATAGCAGAAGTATTTAAAAACTTGCAATTTGCTACATATCAAAGTTTAATAACAAAAGCAGGTAAAGAAACATTAGAAAAGCAGTATGATTTTATAATATTTGACGAATTACATAGAACAGGTGCAGAAAAATGGGAAGAAGCATTAAATAAATTATTAGAAAATCAACTAGAAACAACAAAAGTTTTAGGAATAACAGCAACACCAAGAAGAGATGCAGATGACAGAAATATGGCAGATGAAATAGCACAAAAGTTAGGATATACAGATGAAGAAATAAGAGCAGAAAAACATATAGCCACAAAAATAGAACTAAAAGAAGCAATACAATTAGGAATGGTAGTAAATCCAAAGGTAGTTTCATGTGAGTATAATTTATTAACAGATGGAAGTATGGAAAATTTAGCAGAACAAATAAATGAAATGGAAGATGAGAATGAAAGAAAGAAGAAATTAGAACAATATGATAGGCTAAGGAAAAATCTGGAGAAAGCAAAAGGAATACCAGAAATATTACAAGAAAACTTAAAAGAAGGTGGAAAATATATTGTATTTATACCAGTTGGAGGGAATGAAGAAGGAAAAGACAGTATAGATAAAGTAAAAGAATGGGAAAAGCAAATAAGTGAATATTTAAAAAACTCAGGAATAGAACCAGAATATTATTCAATGCTAGGGGCTTATAGTGATAAGGAAAATGAGAGACAATTAGAGGGATTTGAAAGTGAAAAATCAGATAAAACAAAATTTATGATAGTAATGAATAAATTGAACGAAGGTGTTCATGTAGATGGAGTAAATGGAATATTATGGTTTAGACCATTAGATGAAAATTCAAAAATATTGTACAAACAACAAATAGGAAGAGTAATAACATCAGTAGATCCAGATAATCCACCAAAAGATGAAGATAGACCAGTAGTAATGGATTTTGCAAATAATACAGAAAGAGTTGAGATAGATAAAGAAATAAAAAGCAATAATCGAAAAAATGATTTGGAATTATTAACAATAGTAGTAAATTGGGTAAAATCACATGGAGATAATTTGCCACAAGTAACAAGTACAAGTAATCAAGAAAAAAGATATGCTGCAACATTATATAGAATTCAACAGAAATATATAGAATATAGAAATGGAATTGATAATGAAGGAATTACAGAAGATGAAAGAAATAATATAGAGAATATTATAGCAAAAGGTGAAGAAATAGAACTATGGGATAGAGAGCTTGAAAGGATTACAAAAGAAGAATGTGATAAAATCTTAGAAGTTGATAGTTTTGAGGTAAAAGGAAATTTGCATGATTTTGTTGAATTAGAAAATGAAGTAAAAGGACTCCCCAAAGTAAATACAATAGATATATTTATAGAAAAATTAGAAAAATTACAAGAAATAGGAGTAGATGTATCAAAAATTAAGATAAAAGATACGATATTGGATTTAGTAAAAAGAACCAAAACAAAAGAAAATGATGAAAAATTAATAAGAAAAATAGAAGAAATAGGATTAGAAGCAATTGATAATATAGGAAATAAACTTAGTGCAATAAGAGATCTATATACAAAGGCACAAGAAGGAAAAAAGATAAATGCTATATTTCCAACAGATAAACAGCTAGAACGACTAGAAAAACTGGGAATAAGAATAAAACCAAAAGAAAATATAATAGATGTATTTATAAAAGAATTGGAAAAATTACAAAGCATAGAAATAGATGTATCGAAAATTCAGGTAACAGATACAATATTGGATTTGATAAAAAAAACGAAGCCAAAAGAAAATGATGGTGTACTAATAAAAAAGATAGAAGAAATAGGACTAGATCCTAATGAAAATATTGGAGGGAGATTATGCAGAATAAAAATGGGATATAAAAAAAGACAAAAAGAAGGAAATTCCAGATGGACACCATTAACAGAGGAACAATTAAATAAAATTCAAGGAATGGGAATAAAAATAGAAGGAGAAAAAAGTAATATAGTAGATGAATTTATAGAAAAAATAGAAAAATTGCAAGAAATAGGAGTAGATGTATCAAAAATTGTCAGAAGTGATACAATATTAAAATTGGTAGGAAAAACACTAGAAGAACCCGAAGAAGTATTAATAAAAAAGATAAAAGAAATAGGATTGGAAACAGATGATAATATAGGTTTAAAGTTAAGCGGGATAAAAGTAGCTTACAATAAAAGTCAAAGAGGAGAAAAAAAACATGGAATTGTAGCAACAGAAGAACAAGTAAAAATACTAAGAAAAATGGGAGTATGGGAGAAAAAGAATACAATAGATGAATTTATAGAAAAACTAGAAAAATTGCAAGAAATAGGGGTAGATGTATCAAAAATTTTTAAAAGAGATACAATATTAAAATTGGTAGGAAAAACGATAGAAGAATCTGAAGAAATATTAATAAAAAAGATAAAAGGGATGGGATTAGAGCCAGATTATAATATTGGAAGTAAACTAAGTGATTTAAAAAAAGTTTATAATAAAAATCAAAGAGGAGAAAAGACAGGAGGAACTATAGCAACAGAAGAACAAGTAAGAAGAATAAGAAGTTTTGGAATAAAAATAGGAAAAGAAATCACAGGCCAATCCATAGGCCAAGCCTCATATACAGCAACAGTACAAGAATGTGATGAAGCACAAGCAGATTTAAACAAGTTACTTGATAAACAAAAAAATCAGCAAGAAGTGTAAAGTATAGTAATTGAGTAGAGTATTATAAGAGAGTTGTTACAAAAGTAACAGCTCTTTTATAAATACTTCTTTAATGTCTCAACACTATCTTCTTGCATAACAACAAAATCATCTAAAATTTGTCTAACATTTTTATCAACACTAGGATTATTATTTAACAATCTACGACCTTCAATAATTCCCATATTAGTACCTTGTAACAATAATTCAGAAATATTAGAATTACTTTTATCAGTCATTGTATTCATTTGAATTCCATACCAAGTCATAGCTTTATTCATTATATTTGTTTCTTGAGGATCATCTGTTAAATCATAATTATGATAAATATTCCCAACACGATTAAAAATTTCTTTATATTTAAGATATTCAACATTTAAAACTCTTTGAAATCTACTATCAGAAACTTTATCAGAAACAAATTTTATCGCATCCATTCCCATTTTTGCACCTTTACTAACTTCATTTAAAACTTTTTTATTAATATCCATTATAAAACCTCCCATTAATAGCTATTTTTATTATTGTTAGCAAAGAAATGGAATATTATACAAATTATTCTTTAATTTCTTTAGAAAGTTTGCTAATAGCCTTAGTTTCAATTCTTGATACATAAGAACGAGAAATTCCCATTTCTTTAGCAATTTCAATTTGTGTTTTAGGTTTATGACCATCAAGACCAAAACGAAGTTCCAAAATTGTACGTTCTCTTCCTTTTAAAATAGATTTCATTTTTTCATATAAAAGTTTAACTTTCATTTTTAAATCAACAGATTCTTCAACACTTTTGTCATCATTTTCTAAAATTTCTTGTAATGTAATAACATTATCATCTTTATCTTTTCCGATTGGTTCATCAAGAAATACTTCAGCATTTTGCTTTTTGGTTGCCCTAAAATGCATAAGAATTTCATTATCTATACATCTAGAAACATATGTAGAAAGTCTAGCACCTTTTTCAGGTTTAAAACTATTAATACCTTTGATAAGACCAATTGTACCAATAGAAATTAAGTCATCTTGGTCTACATTTGAATTGCTGTATTTTTTACAAACATGTGCAACAAGTCTCAAATTCCTTTCAATTAAAATATTACGTGCATCTTCATCTCCTGTACTTAATTTTTCAAGATAAATTCGCTCTTCTTCAGAACTTAGAGGTTCCGGAAAAAGGGAAGTTCCTGAAATGTATCCAACTGCAAAAACTGCAGTCTGTAAAAAGTGAAAAAAACCACTTATACACAATGCGGAAAACATAAAAACCTCCATATAATTTTATTAAGAACTCATATAACAAATTATATGTTAGAAAAAAATAAAAGTGCATGGACTAAAAAAATATATAAATAACAATAAAATACTTGACAAATGCAAACAAATGTTTTAAAATATACACAATCATAAAAGGATGTGAATTTATGGAAAATGAAAATTTAATCATTAAAGATGATATATCTAATGAAGAAATAAAAAATTTAATATATACAATAAGAGGAAAACAAGTTATGCTAGATAGTGATGTAGCAATGTTATATCATTATCAAACTAAGAGAATAAATGAAGCAGTAAAGAGAAATAAAGAAAGATTTCCAGAAAATTTTTGCTTTCAATTAACGACAGAAGAAATTAAAAATATAAAAATGCCAAATGTAGTTTTGAATTTAAAAAATGAAAATAACTGGTCGCAATTTGCGACTAGTTCCAAAAGTGAAAATATAAAACATAGAGGAAAAAAATATTTGCCATATGTATTTACTGAACAAGGAATAGCAATGTTATCAGGTTTATTAAAGAATGATATAGCTGTTCAAGTAAGTATAAATATTATGAATGCTTTTGTAGAAATGAGAAAATTTCTAATACAAAATGGACAAATATTTGAAAGATTAACTAACATAGAATACAAATTATTAGAACATGATAAAAAATTTAATGAAGTCTTTAATCAACTTCAAGTAGAAGAAAATATAAAACAAAAAATATTTTTTGAAGGACAAATATATGATGCATATAGTCTGATAATTGATATTATAAAAAAAGCAAATAAAAAGATTTTAATAATAGATAATTATATAGATGACAGTGTTTTAAAAATGCTTACTAAGAAAAACAATAATGTAGAAGTTGTAATACTGACTTCAGATAAAAGTAATATACAACAAATTGATATTCAAAAATTTAATAAAGAATACCCAATATTAAAGGTTGCAAAGACTAATAAATTTCATGATAGATTTATAATTATAGACAATGAAGAAATGTATCATTTAGGAGCATCAATAAAAGATTTAGGGAAAAAGTGTTTTGGAATAAATAAAATTGAAGACGTAGAAATTATGGAAAAAATTTTAAATCATAAATAGAGAATTATAAGAGAAGAAAAATATAAATAATTTTCAAATAATACTTGAAAAGTATTATCATTTGTTATAGAATAAAAATGCCTAAAAAGGTAAATAATAGATAAAAATGAAATTAGAAGAAACTAATTTCAAAAAGGAGGAAATTTTATGTCAGTAAAAGTAGGAATTAACGGATTTGGAAGAATAGGAAAACTAGCATTCCAAGCAGCATTAGGTAAAGAGGAGGTTGAAGTTGTAGCAGTAAACGATCCATTTGTAGCAGCTGATTACATGGCATATATGACAAAATTTGACACTGTACATGGAAGATTTAACGGAACAGTTGAAGAAAAAGACGGAAACTTAGTAGTAAATGGAAGAGTAATAAAAGTATATAATGAAATGGATCCAAAGAATATTCCTTGGGGAGAACTTGGAGTTGAATATGTATTAGAATGTTCTGGTGTATTCACAACAATGGAAAAAGCACAAGCACACTTAGATGCAGGAGCTAAAAAAGTTCTTATAAGTGCACCATCAAAAGATGCTCCAATGTTTGTAATGGGAGTAAATAATGAAACATATAGTTCAGACATGAACATTGTATCAAATGCATCTTGTACGACAAACTGTTTAGCACCTTTAGCAAAAATAATAAATGATAATTTTGGAATCAAAGAAGGATTAATGACAACAGTTCACTCAACAACAGCAACACAAAAAACAGTTGATGGAGCTTCAAAGAAAGATTGGAGAGGTGGACGTGCTGCATCTGCAAACATTATTCCATCATCAACAGGAGCTGCAAAAGCAGTAGGAAAAGTTATACCATCATTAAATGGAAAATTAACAGGTATGGCATTCAGAGTACCAACAGTTGATGTTTCAGTTGTTGACTTAACATGTAATCTAGAAAGACCAACAACATATGAAGAAATATGTGCAGCTGTAAAAAGAGCATCTGAAAATGAATTAAAAGGAATTGTTGAATATACAGACGAACCAGTTGTATCTTCAGATTTCTTAAGTGATATGCATACATCAATATTTGATGCAACAGCAGGAATCATGTTAACAGATACATTCGTTAAATTAGTTGCATGGTATGATAATGAATGGGGATATTCAAACAAGTTAGTTGATTTAGCTTGCTATATGTCAACAGTAGATCATAAATAATAATTCAACTTGGGTTAGGGTGTTAGAGCTTGTCTAACCTCTAACCTTTTTGAAGTGATATAATTAAAAAATATATTTTAATTATTTTTATATAAGAAAGGAAAAACTTATTATGAGTAAAAAAACAATAAAAGATATTGATTTAAAAGGAAAAAGAGTATTTGTTAGATGTGATTTAATGTTCCTATGGACGAAAATCAAAATATAACAGATAATAGAAGAATTGTAGCAGCATTACCAACAATAAAATATTTAATAGAACAAGGATGTAAAATAGTATTATCTTCACATTTAGGAAGACCAAAGGGAGAATTCAAAAAAGAATTTTCACTTGCACCAGTTGCAAAAGAACTTTCAAAACAATTAGGACAAGAAGTATTAATGGCTGAAGATGTTGTTGGAGAAAGTGCACAAAAATTAGCTGAAAATTTACAACCAGGACAAGTAATGTTACTTGAAAATGTTAGATTTCATAAAGAAGAAACAGACAATGATCCAGAATTTGCAAAAAAATTAGCAAGCTTCGGAGATATATTTGTAAATGATGCATTTGGAACAGCACATAGAGCACATGCTTCAACAGAAGGCGTAGCACATTATTTACCAGCTGTTTCAGGATTTTTAATAGAAAAAGAATTAAAATTCTTAGGAGAAGCATTACAAAATCCAGAAAGACCATTTGTATCAATATTAGGAGGATCTAAAGTATCTGATAAAATAGGTGTAATAGATAGTTTATTAGAAAAAGTAGATGTATTATTAATTGGTGGAGGAATGGCTTATACATTCTATAAAGCATTAGGATATAAAATAGGAAATTCAATTTGCGAAGATGATAAATTAGATTTAGCAAAAGAATTAATGAAAAAAGCTGAAGAAAAAGGCGTAAAAATGTTACTACCAATAGACAACAAATTAGGAAAAGAATTTTCAGCAAATACTGAAACAATGTATGCAGATAGAGAATCAATACCAGATGGATGGGAAGGATTAGACATTGGACCAAAAACAATTGAATTATATGCTGAAGAATTAAGAAAAGCCAAAACAGTAATATGGAATGGAACAGTAGGTGTAGCAGAATTTGCAGCATTTGCTGAAGGAACAAACAAATTAGCACAAGTATTAGCAGAATTAGATGCAACAACAATAATTGGTGGTGGTGATACAGCTGCAGCAATTCAAAAAGCAGGTGTTGCAGATAAAATGACACATGTTTCAACAGGTGGAGGAGCATCATTAGAATTTATAGAAGGTAAAAAATTACCAGGAATAGAATGTTTATTAGACAAATAGGAAATAAATAGTTTGAGGAGAGAAAGGCAGTATAGGCAAAATGGAAAATCTAAGGAATCCTAGAGTATTAGGAACACAATATAGAGTATATGACAAAGACGGAAAATATAAAAGAACAATAGATAAAACAGATGAAAAAAACTTAGATGAAAGTGATTGGCTAAAAGGAGTTACATGTTTTGTTATAAATGAAAAAGGAGAAGTTCTTATAGAAGTAAGAGCTAATAAAGGACTTACACCTGGAAAAAATGATTTATGCTCAGGACATTTAGATAATGATGAAACAGAAACTCAAGCTATGGTAAGAGAATTAAAAGAAGAACTTGGAATAAACCTAGAGGAATCAATGAATGTTGTAAAAGTTACACAACAAGGTGTTCCTCTTGGCTTTGAGAGTTCTAAAAAAATAAAAAATTTCTTTATAACATTTTATTGCTTAAAAAGAAATTCATCAAAAATTGAAATCCAAAAAGAAGAAATAGACAAATATGTTTGGTTACCATTAGAAGAAACATTTCAATTATTAAAATGTGGAAGAACAAAATTTCCTAAAAATTTTGATTATAGTGATATATTTGAGAAAGTTAGAAATATTTATTATAGCCAAAGCAAAGGAAATACTCAAAGAGAGGAATAATTATGATAGTAACATTATCAGGAATAACAGGAACTGGCAAATCTTTTTTTAAAGATGCGATATCAAAAGAACTTAATTTTAAAAATTTAGCAATTGTTACAACAAGAAATAAAAGAAAAAATGAAGTTAATGGTATTGATAAAGAATTTGTAAGTGAAGAAGAATTCGAAGAACTAGTGAAAAATAAAGAAGTTGTAGTTGATTTTGAATTTCTTGGAGCAAAATATGGATATAGAAAAGAAAAACTAGAATCAAGTGAAAATCAAGTAACAGAAGTACATTATAGTACTATATATGAAATAAAAAAACATACACCAAATATATTTTCAATATATATAATACCAAAAGATATTGAAAGAGCAAAGATTGAATTGAAAAATAGGGAGCTTCCAAGTGAAGTTATAAAAAAAAGATTGCAAGAAATAGATGAACATATAAAAGAATATTCTGCAAATAAAGAATTACAAAAACAATTTGATTGTGAATTTGTAAATGACTACACTGATGAAGCAAAGAAGAACTTGATTAATATAATAAAAGAGAGACTAAAAAGTAATAATGATGATTATAATTCGAAAATTATAAATGTCTAGAAGTTCTCTAAATTATAGAAAGGAATTGGATTTTTTATGAGAAGAAAAGTAATTGCAGGAAATTGGAAAATGAATATGCTTCCAAATGAAGCTATTAATTTCATTGAAGAATTAACACCACTTGTAAGTGACACAAAAAATGAAGTTATTTTATGTGTGCCATATACAGATTTATTTTATTCATTACTAAATGTACAAGGAACAAATATAAAAATAGGTGCCCAAAATATGCATTGGGAAGAAAAAGGAGCATATACAGGAGAAGTATCTGCACAAATGTTAAAATCTATAGGAGTAGAATATGTAATAATAGGACATTCAGAAAGAAGACAATATTTTGCAGAAACAGATGAAACTGTAAATAAAAAAGTAAAATCAGCATTAGCAGTTGGATTAAAACCAATAATATGTGTTGGTGAAACTCTTGAACAAAGAGAATCAGGTCAAACAGAAGCAATAGTTACAAGTCAAATAGAAAAAGCATTAGAAGGTGTATCAGCAGAAGATTTAGAAAAAATTATTGTAGCATATGAACCAATATGGGCAATAGGAACAGGAAAAACAGCAACAAAAGAAGATGCAAACAATACAATAATGGAAATAAGAAAAAAAATAGCAGAAATATATGGACAAAATGAGGCAAATGGAGTTATAATACAATATGGCGGAAGCGTAAAATCATCAAATGCCAAAGAATTATTTGAGATGTCAGATATAGACGGAGGCCTTGTAGGAGGAGCAAGTTTAAAATCTGAAGAATTCGCTAAAATTGTAAATTATGATAGATAATTGGTTCAAAACAATACAACTATTGTTATTTGAATTGGAAAGGGATGAAAATAATGGAAAAAGGACCAGTAATGCTAATGATATTAGATGGTTTTGGAATAAACGAAAAAACAGATGGTAATGCTGTAAAACTTGCAAAAACACCTAATATAGACAAACTAATGAAAAAATACCCAAATACAATAATGTATACAAGTGGATTAAAAGTAGGACTACCAGATGGGCAAATGGGAAATTCTGAAGTAGGACACACAAATATTGGAGCAGGAAGAATTGTATATCAAGAACTAACAAAAATAACAAAATCAATAGAAGATGGAGACTTTTTTGCAATTCCTGAATTCATAGAAGCAATTGAAAATTGTAAAAAACACAATTCAAAATTACACATATTAGGATTATTATCAGATGGTGGAGTTCATAGTCATATTAGACATTTATATGGACTACTTGAAATGGCAAAAAGAAGAGATTTTGAAGATGTATATGTACACTGCTTTTTAGATGGAAGAGATACACCACCAGCATCAGCAGAAGGATATATAACACAACTTGAAGAAAAAATGAAAGAAAAGAAAGTTGGAAAAATAGCAAGTATATCAGGAAGATATTATGCTATGGATAGAGATAAGAGATGGGATAGAGTAAAAAAATGTTATGATGCATTAGTAAGAGGAGAAGGAAATAAAGCAACATCTGCAACAATAGCAATAGAAGATTCTTATCAAAAAGAAGTATTTGACGAATTTGTTGAACCAACTGTAATAGTTAATAATGATACACCAATTGCAACAATTGGAGAAAATGACTCTGTAATTTTCTTTAACTTTAGACCAGATAGAGCAAGAGAGATAACAAGAGCAATTGTAGATCCAGAATTTGATGGATTTGAAACAGAAAAAATCAACACATATTTTGTATGTTTTACAAATTATGATGAAACAATGCCAAATGTAAAAATAGCATTCAAAAAAGAACCATTAGTAAACACATTTGGAGAAGTTGTAAGCAAAAATGGATTAAAACAATTAAGAATTGCAGAAACAGAAAAATATGCACATGTTACATTTTTCTTTAATGGAGGAGAAGAAAAACAATATCCTGGTGAAGATAGAATATTAGTACCATCACCCAAAGTAGCAACATATGATTTACAACCAGAAATGAGTGCACCAATAGTAACAGAAAAAGTTGTAGAAGCAATAAATGAAGATAAATATAATGCAATTATATTAAACTTTGCAAATCCAGATATGGTTGGACATACAGGAAGTTTACCAGCAGCAATAAAAGCTGTAGAAACAATAGATGAATGTGTTCAAAAAGTTGTAGATGCAATGTTAGCACATAATGGAACAATTTTAATAACTGCAGATCATGGAAACTGTGAGCAAATGATTGACTATAAAACAGGTGAACCACATACTGCACATACAACAAATCCAGTTCCATTAATACTTGTAACAAATGATGAAACATTAAAAGTAAAATCTGGAAAATTGGCAGATTTAGCACCAACAATGTTAGAAATATTAGGAATTGAAAAGCCAGAAGAAATGACTGGAGAAAGTATTTTAGAAAAATAAGAATTATAAACTATTAATAGCGAAAAAATTCAAAACCCGCTATAAATAAGGGTGGATAAAAGTGATTAATAATACTAAAAAAATTAAAGAATTATATGAAAATATACAAAGAAAGCTTTTCGATATAGTACCTGGAAAATGGGATGAATTATACCTATATGCATCAATAATAGAGAGACTTGGAAAAGTTCAAGTTGGAGAAATGTATTTCTATTTTATGCCAAGAGGAATTTTAAAAAGAAAATTTATAAATGTATATGAAGTCCCAAACAAGTACAATATAGAAGAGGAAGAATATTTAAAACTAGTAGAACTTTTATATGATGAAATAAAAGAACTAAGAGAAGAATTTAGAAAAACAAATCAAAAAGTATGGTCAAATTTAACAATATCAATAAAAAATGATAGAATAACATACACATTTTGCTATGATAATTTGTTAGGTGGCCAAGATGAATATTATGATCACCATATATATTGGAGAAAAAAATATTTACATATAGAACCATGTGGAAAAAAAGAAGAAAAAGCATTTAATAAATATTTATCTACTAGAAATTTAGAAGTTCCGAAATCTGATGAATATATTACTGGAATTTACTTAAAAAGACAAGTAAATGTGGTAAAATATGATACAACAGATGTTGATGAAAATCAAAGAGTTGACTATCGTGTAGCAAAACAAGAAGAAAGTAAAATAAAAAATCAAATATTATGTAATAAATGAAAGGAGCAATAAAAATGATTTATTCAAAAGAATTAGAAAATATGTGCTGTGTTGCAAAAGGAGTAGACCATGGACCAGCACCAATTCCAGAAGAAGGAAAATGGGTAAAAGCAAAAGATATAAAAGATATATCAGGATTTACACATGGTATTGGATGGTGTGCACCTCAACAAGGAGCATGTAAACTAACATTAAATGTAAAAGATGGAATAATCCAAGAAGCATTAATTGAAACAATAGGATGTTCAGGAATGACACATTCAGCTGCAATGGCAGGAGAAATTCTAACAGGTAAAACAATATTAGAAGCATTAAATACAGATTTAGTTTGTGATGCTATAAATACTGCTATGAGAGAATTATTCTTACAAATAGTATATGGTAGAACACAATCTGCATTCTCAGAAGGTGGTTTAGCTGTAGGTGCAGGACTAGAAGACTTAGGAAAAGGTCATGTAAGTCAAGTTGGAACAATTTATTCAAGTAAATTAAAAGGTCCAAGATACTTACAATTAACAGAAGGATATATAGTAGAATTAGGATTAGATAAAGATGACCAAATTATAGGATACAAATATGTTCATATGGGAAAAATGATGGACAATATTAAAGCTGGAATGGATCCTATGGCAGCAATTGAAAAAGCTTCTGGTACATACGGAAGATTTGATGAAGCTGTTAAGAAAATAGATCCACGTAAAGAATAAAATTTTAATTAGACATGTTTGTAAAATATATATAAAATAGGAGGAAATTTAAATGGCAGTAACATTTGAAAATTATGAAAGAAGAATAGATCAAATCAAACCAGTAATGGAAAAATATGGTATAAAAGATTTTGAAGATGCACTAAAAATATGCACAGATAAAGGATTTAATCCTTATGAAATAGTAAAAGGAGTTCAACCAATTTGTTTTGAAAATGCAGCTTGGGCTTACACATTAGGTGCAGCAATAGCAATCAAAAAAGGATGTAAAAAGGCATCAGATGCAGCAAAAGCAATTGGAGAAGGATTACAAGCATTTTGTATTCCAGGATCTGTTGCAGATGATAGAAAAGTAGGATTAGGACATGGAAATTTAGCATCAATGCTATTATCAGAAGATACAAAATGTTTTGCATTTTTAGCAGGACATGAAAGTTTTGCAGCAGCTA
>ERZ859980.371-NODE-371-length-30178-cov-2.329516_pt1 | contig 30178 bp, 31 predicted proteins | sample MGYA00509984_ERZ859980 | MGnify/ENA primary metagenome ERZ859980 (study PRJEB30046, sample SAMN00715173) | human gut metagenome | study: EMG produced TPA metagenomics assembly of the A metagenome-wide association study of gut microbiota in type 2... | reverse complement strand
TGTAAACCAGGAACAATACATCCACATACAAAATTCACATCAGAAGTATATGTTCTAACAAAAGAAGAAGGTGGACGTCATACACCATTCTTCAACGGATACAGACCACAATTCTATTTCAGACAACAGACGTAACAGGTGTTATTGAATTACCTGCTGGAACAGAAATGGTTATGCCAGGTGATAACGTATCAATGACAATTGAATTAATTACACCTATCGCTATCGAAAAGGGATTAAGATTCGCTATTCGTGAAGGTGGTAGAACAGTTGGTTCAGGTGTTGTTGCTGATATAATTGAATAATATTTGAATAAATACAAAAAGAACTATGAATTTTTCATAGTTCTTTTTGTATTCGGAAACAAGTACCTAATATAGACAAAATTGTCATATATCAAAAAAGCATGAAAATTGTAATAAAATTGTAATGAAAATTTAATGATATTGAAATATACTTTTTTTATTGTATAAGTTATAATTATGGTAGTTTAGATGATACTAGTTTAATTTACATAAAGTTGACAATTATGCTAAATTGTGCTAAAATAAAACTAGTTGCTGTAATTTTATGTAAAGAAAGGATGATTTTATATGACAATATCAGAAATGTATGAAAATAATAAAAACGTAAAAGATTTAGAAGAGGAAATTGCAAATCATAATGCTGTAATTGCTTCAGGAAAAAAAGTAGGAGAGATGTATTTTGAACAATTGAAATCTATGAAAGAGAAATATTCTAGTATGTCTGTTATAAGTGAAAAACAGATAGATGATAAAGTAAATGAATACGAGAAAAAACTAGATGAATATGAAAAAAATAATAATAGAATAAATGAATTGTCAGAATTAATTGAATCACATAATGCAATGGTTATATCTGGAAGACAAGTATCAGAGGGATATTTCAAACAAATAGAAGAATATAAAAAAGAATTAGCTAGTATGAGGGAAATTCCTCATAATAAAATTATGGCTTATAAGAGAGAATTGGCAATAGCATATAAAGAGAAAATAAAATCTGCACCAGAGATAAATAAAAGATATGATGAAACTAAGGAAATGGTTGAAAATCATAGAGCAATGTTTGCTTCTGGAAGAATTGTTGGTGAAAAGTATGGAGAACAATTAGTTAATAATGAAAATAAAATTTCTGAATTAAAAAGAGTTTCTAAAACTGATATAGATAAATGGGAAAAAGTAATAGAAGATGTTGAAAAAGATGATAAAGAAATAGGTAAGTTAAAGGAACTTATCGAAACACAGCAATCTTTGATGGTATCAGGAATAATTGGTGGGAAAGATGCAGTAAAAAAGCAAGATGAATTAAAAAGACAATTAAAAGAAAGAATGATATCTGTTAAAGAAATTGAAGAAAATGATAAACTGTAAAAGACCAGGGAAATAATTTACCAGCAATAATAAAAAAAGAAAATATTGTTACAAAAATAAAAAATTCTAAATTAGCAGAAGTATTTAAAAATTTAGGAAGTAAAATTTCTAATATTTTTTCTAAAAATAAAAAAGATGAAAAAGTAGAAGAAAATTCAGAAGTTATTGATAAATCAAAGGAATATAGAGAAAAAGTAAAGAAGAGTGTCAAGAAGATAATGAACAAGCAAAAGAAGGGGAACAACATCAACAAGAACAGCTAATACAGGATAAGGAACAAGAAGACTTTGAATTAACTTTTAAAACGGATGAAGAACAAGACGAAGAAAGATAAAACAAAAAACCATAGAAATATAAATTTCTATGGTTTTTTATTGATTACTATTGCAATTTTAATAAAACAATAATAAAATAGAAACATCATGAATAAGAATAATAGAAAATATAACAAACATAATAAGAAAGGAAATGAAACAATGAATATATTACTAGACGCAATGGGAGGAGACAATGCACCAGATGCCAATATAAAAGGAGCATTAAAAGCAGTTAATCAAATAAAAGCAACAATAACATTAGTAGGAAAAGAAGAAGTAATAAGAAACAAAGTAAAAGAATTTACAGGAAAAGAAATTGAAGAAGTATCAGATAGACTAAAAATAAAAAATGCAACAGAAACAATTGAAATGGAAGATGGACCAACAGATGCAATCAGACACAAAAAAGATTCATCAATGGTAGTTGGATTTAAAATGCTAAAAGAAAACGAAGGTGATGTATTCATATCTGCTGGAAATTCAGGAGCATTGCTTGCAGGAGCAACATTAATTGTTGGAAGAATAAAAGGAATAGATAGACCAGCATTAGCAGGAATATTACCAGCATATAAAAGCCAATTATTATTAATAGACTCAGGATCAAATACAAATTGTAAACCAATTAACTTATTACAATTTGCTCAAATGTCAACAATATATTTAAGAAACACATTTGGAATTGAAAAACCAGCAGTAGGTTTATTAAATATAGGAACAGAAGAAACAAAAGGAAATGAGTTAGTAAAAGAAAGTTATCAGTTATTAAAAGAAAAATCAAAGGAATTAGGAATAAACTTTATAGGAAATGTTGAAGGAAGAGATGCATTTTCAGGAAAAGTTGATGCAATAGTAACAGATGGATTTACAGGAAATGTATTTTTGAAAACAACAGAAGGACTTGGAAAATTTGTAAAAAGAACTTTATCAGAAAGTCTAACACAAAATATATTTGCTAAAATTGGAACAATACCATGTTTGCCAGCAATTAATAGATTTAAAAAGACAATGGATTATAAATCATATGGAGGAGCATTATTCTTAGGAGTAAAAAAGCCAGTTGTAAAAGCACATGGAAGTAGTGATGAAAAACTATTTGAATTTACAATAAAACAAGCTGAAAAATTTGTTGAAAATAAAGCTGTAGATAAGATGATAGAGCACTTTGAACAAATTAATAAAGCTTAAATATTGAATGGTTAGTATAAAAAATAAAAAAAATCCAAATATGCTTGACAAAATAATAAACATATAATATAAATGTTAAAGAAACATTTGAAAATTAAATGAAATATATCATTTAAAATTGAGAGGGGGTGAACTTGTAGTGAGTTCAGAAGAAGTATTTGAAAAAGTAAAAGGAATAATTGTTGAACAATTAGGTGTAGCTGATACAGCAGTTACATAGAAGCATCTTTCATTGATGACTTAGGTGCTGATTCTTTAGATATAGTAGAATTAGTTATGGCATTAGAAGAAGAATTTGATATAGAAATTCCAGACGCTGATGCAGAAAAAGTTGTTACAGTTGGAGATGTAGTAGATTACATAAAAGAAAATGTATAATAAAAACAAAAGATAGGCATGTTAAAAAACATGTCCTTTTTATTATGCAAAAATTTATAATTTTTGCATAATAAAATGATGCTCCAATCGCTATTCCCTTTGAGATTTTCTACTACAAGTAGAAAACTCAAATCGTGTTAAGAAAAGTTGACAAAGTCACTTTTCTTATTGCATTTTTTTATTTGATATAGTAAAATAGAAACATATAATAATGGAAAAAAGAGGTAAGTTAAATAAATCATGAAGAGTTTAGAAGAAAATATAGGATATACATTTAAAAATAAAGAATTACTAAAAAGAGCATTAACACATACATCATATGCTTATGAAAAAGGAGTTCAAAGTAATGAAAAACTAGAATTTTTAGGTGATAGCATATTAGAATTCATATCAAGTATATATATATATCAAAATTATCCAACATTAAAAGAAGGGGAGATGACAAAAGTAAGAGCAACAGTAGTATGTGAAGATAGTTTGTATAAAATAGCAACAAGACTAAAATTTAATGAATTTTTATATTTAGGAAATTCAGAAATAAAAGGAAAAGAGCAAATTAGAAAGGCCATTTTAGCAGACAGTGTTGAAGCAGTAATTGCAGCAATGTACTTAGATAGTAATTTAGAAGAAGCTCAAAGATTTATTATAGATAATTTAAAAAAAGAAATTGAAGTTGCAACAAAACATGTTGGACAAAAAGATTATAAAACAGTACTTCAAGAAAAACTACAAGCACATGGAACAACAAGCATAAAATATGAAATAATAGATGAAAAAGGACCAGACCATGCAAAAATATTTGTATCACAAGTAGAATGGAATGGAAAAAAACTTGCAATAGGTGAAGGAAAATCTAAAAAAATTGCAGAAATGGAAGCTGCAAGAAAAGCTCTTGAAATCTTAAAATAAAATAAATATATAATGTAAGAAAGGAATTAAAAATATGAAAAAACGTTATATAATTCCAATATTTGTACCACATTTAGGATGTCCAAATGATTGTGTATTTTGTAATCAGAAATCAATAAGTGGTCAACAAAAAATGATAACAAAAGAAGATATAATAAAAACAATTAATTTTTATTTAGAGAACATAAAAGATAAAGAAGCAAAAAAAGAAGTTGCATTTTTTGGTGGAAGTTTTACTGGAATTGATGTAGACAAACAAGAAGAATTTCTACAAACAGCATATAAATTTATAAAAGATGGAAGAATAGATAGTATAAGAGTTTCAACAAGACCTGATTATATAAATAAAGATATATTAAAAAGATTGAAGAAATATAAAGTAAGAACAATAGAATTAGGAGTTCAATCTGCAAATGATTATATATTAAAACAAAGTCACAGAGGGCATACATTTGAAGATGTAAAAAAAGCATCAAAATTAATCAGATGGTATGGATTTTATCTAGGACATCAAATGATGGTAGGTTTGCCAGAAAGTACTAGATTAGATGAAATAAATACAGCAAAAGAATTAATTAAATTAAAACCAAAAATGGTAAGAATTTATCCTGTGTTAGTAATACATAATACAAAACTTGAAAAAGATTATTTAGAAGGAAAATATAAGCCATTAACAGTTGTACAAGCTGTAGAAACATGTAAAGAGATTGTACCAATATTTAGAGAAAAAGGAATAGATATAATTAGAATAGGACTTCAAAATACAGATGAAATAACAGATCCATCTGTAAAAGGAAGTGAAGTAGTTGCAGGTCCATATCATCCAGCATTTAGACAATTAGTAGAAGCAAATTTATGGTATGATGATATATTAAAAAGAATAAAAGAAATGAATACTAAGGTAAAAAGGGTAAAAATTATAATTAATCCTAAAGATGTAAATAATGTTGTTGGACATAAAAGGGAAAATATTCAAAAATTGAAAGATGTATATGAATTAGATTTAATAATTGAACAAGATGAAAAAATGAAAGAAGGAAAATTCAAACTAGAAATATTAGAAAAATATCCAGAATTTTTAGATGAAAAGGAATAAAAGAAACTATGGAAAAAGAAAATAAAACTATAAATATATTATTGATTGTTATAATGATATTAGTTGTTGTGGGATGTATTGTTGCATATTTATATTTTACACATGCATGGGAAAAGAAAGATAAAAATCAAGATCCAATTTTTACAATGGAAAATTATCCTAAAATAGATGGTTCAACAGCTACATTACCTTTAGCACAAGCATATAAATCAGCATTTACAGGAACAGATATTGAAAATGTTGATGTTACACATTCTAAAACACATAATGCATATGTTAATTTAATAAATAAAAAATCAGATTTAATATTAGTAACATATCCATCTGAAGAAGAACAACAACTTGCAAAAGATGCAGGGGTAGAATTAGAAATTGTACCAGTTGTAAAAGAAGCCTTTGTATTTTTTGTTAATAAGGAAAATTCAATAGATAATTTAACTTTAAATCAAATTCAAGATATATATTCAGGAAAAGTAACTAATTGGAAAGAAGTTGGAGGAACAGATGCTCAAATATTAGCATATCAAAGACCACAAAATTCTGGAAGTCAGTCTGGAATGTTATCACTTGTAATGCAAGGAATAAAAATGAAAGAACCTGAAAAAGAAACAGTTGCACAATCTATGGTAGATATAGTTGATGTAGTTTCAGATTATCAAAATAAAGAGAATGCTATAGGATATTCATATTATTATTATATTACAACAATGTATTCAAAAGACAAAATAAAACTTTTATCTGTAAATGGAATAGAACCAACTTATGATAATATAAAAACAGGTTTATATAATATTCAAACAGCATATTATGCTGTAATAAGAAAAGATGAGCCAGAAAATAGTAATGCTAGAAAATTATTAAATGCAATGATATCAACATATGGTCAAAAAGTTGCTAAGGAGGCAGGATATGTTCAAAACTATTAAAGGAAAATTGATCTTTGTTGTTATATTTTCTGTTATTTGTATAATAATAACATCAATGTTAGTTATGTATAAAAGAATTGATATAAAATATGATAATTCAGAAGAAACATCCAAAACAGAAGAAACAAAAGCCAATGAGTCAACAAATGAAAAAGGAATTGATTTAAAAGGAAAATATAATCAAAATGATTTAAAAATTGTAGAAAAAAGAGTAACAAAAGAAAGAGTTGAAATAACATACTTTCAGATAGATGGTTTAAAAGATCAAAAAATTCAAGATAAGATAAATAAAGAAATTGAAATTGAAGCTCTAAATGGATATAAAGAAAACATTGATTTAGATAAAGTTGTAAATGCTTCAATAAGTTTATATAAGACAGCTAATTTTAGTAACATACTCTCTTTTTCTTCATTTTCTTGGGGAAAAATAAATGATGATAGTGATGATTTGATAAATGTTCAAAAAGGATTTACATATGACCTAAATACAGGAAATTTAATAAAGTTAGAAGATTTATTTACAACGAATGCTCCAATAACTGAAATATTAAGAAAATCAGCATATTATGGATTTGTGTCAAATAGAGCTGAGATGAATTTAAGTGGAGATTTACAAGTTAATAATTATGGAAATATAGAAGAAGATGTTGCAGATTTTATAGAACAATATAAAAATGGGAAAATAACAGACTTTTATTGTACGCCATCAGCAATTATGATAATATATGATGAAATATATATACCAGTTTCATTTGAAGAATGGGCTGACTACATAAATATTTATAATAAGTATTTATCAAGTGAATCATTATATAAATCAAATAACATAGGATATAAAAATTTATATACATTAACAGATAGGACATTAAACGATTTTTATTATTATACAAATTATCAAAATGAGAAAAATTATTTTATAGAGATTTCAGTTTTATGGGATGAGGATAATAGTAGTGATTTCGAAAAACAATTAGTATCAAATAAAATAAAAGATATAGAAAGAGAAGTTTCAGATTTAAAAGTAAAAGCAAATCAAGATACAAATAATTTTTATATTTTAAATTATTATATTGAAATAAATGGATTTTTTGAACAATCACTGGATGAAAATTTAGTATCTGTAACAGAGTGGGGAAATTATTATGATATGACAATACATGATTTTGAGACAACAATTGAACCTATAATAATAAAATATGATAGAAGTGCAAATGAAGGTGGCGGAATTCCAGAATATGTATATAACTTTACAGATGTCTTAAAAATTGAACCACAAAGATTAACAGAATATTATAATATTGAAACAGGAGAAAAAGTGGTTGTCTAATATAATATGTATAAAAAACTATATATTACAAATAATTGTAATATATAGTTTTTTTTGTAAAGGAGATGTTTGTGAAAAGTGGAGTAAAACAAGCTATTTTAGATGGAAGTGGAACAGTAATAGGTGCAATGATAATGGCATTTGGAATATCATTATTTTTATTACCAAATCAATTATCAACAGGAGGATTTTCTGGAATAGCAACAATAACATATTATTTATTTAATATTCCTATGGGATTAATGAATTTAATATTAAATATTCCAATGTTTATTTTTTCAAATTATAGAATAGGAAAAAAGTTTTTAATAAAATCTATAGTAGGAACGGCAAGTTTGTCAGTTTTTATAGATATATTTGATAAAATTGAACCAATAACAACAGACAGATTTTTAGCATCAGTATATGGGGGAACAATAATTGGAATAGGAACAGCAATAATTTTAAAAGTAGGAGCATCTACTGGTGGAACAGAATTAATTGCAAATTTAATAAAATCATATAAACCTAATATTACTATAAGTAGATATTTAGCAATAATAGATATTATAATTGTCATTGCAAATGTATTTGTATTTAAACATATTGAAATAGGATTATATTCTGCAATTGCAATATATTTATATGGAAAATTAATTGACACTATATTTGAAGGAGTTTATTATACTAAGATAATGTTTATAATTTCAGATAAAAGTGAGAAAATTTCAAAACAGATAGAAGAAAATGTAAAAAGAGGAGTAACAGGACTTTATGGAAAAGGAATGTATAGTGGAAATGACAAATTAGTATTAATATGTGCAGCAAATATAGGAGATATACCAAGAATAAAAAGTATTGCTCAAAATATTGATGAAAAATGTTTTATTGTAGTTGCAAATGCAAGAGAAGTATTAGGAAAAGGATTTAAAGAATCAAATTAAAAGTGCAAATGTTAAAATACATTTGCACTTATGTTTTGGTTATAAGTAATGAAGAAATGATGTTCACATGTGTATTACAATTAAAGTTGGCATTTTTTAATTTTTCTTTATAATTAAAATTATCAAAGTTTTTTTGATAAGGAAAATATTTTAGAATACTTAAATAATATTTATCAATATCAACATTATACTTTCTTGCTGTTTTATCAAAATATTTATTTAATTCGTCATTTAAACGATTTTGAGTAGCTGTGGATATCTTATTTATAGTATCTGTATCTTCATAGTTTATATTTGAATTTAATGAAATTATATTAGCAATTAAATTTAGTTCAATATTTATATTTATAGCTCCATTTTCGATATTAGATGTTATTTTTGATTTTTTATTAGGAGAAAGTTGAATTTCTAATTGTTTATTTTCAACTAAAGGATCTTCAACAGATATTATACAGGTATCAATAGAATTTGTGATAAGAGAATGACAAATTGATTCCCAAACAGTTAATTCTCCAATATATTTATCACCAGAAAAAATAGCAAGACCAAGGTTTTCTGTACCTCTTCCACCAACAATTGAACTTTTTCCAGCAACTAAATTATTTTGAGTAGTTTCAATTTCTTGTTTCTCTTGATCTTCAATATCTTGTGATGATGAATTAGAATTTGAGGTTTCACCATTTATATTGTCTGAATTGCCACTATTTGAAGATGAAGAACTTTCTTCAGAAGAATTTGAAGATGATTTATCTTCTTCAGAACGTGCTGTTGAATTTAATCCGCCTAAAACTGCTATTGGGTCTGAATTGCTTTCAGATAGATTATTAAAAAAATCACCAAGTGTTATATTTGAAAAATATCCAGTTAGTTTACTTGTAATATCAAATGTATCGAAATATTTACTTGTTAGATTTTCTAAATTAGGTTTACTATTATTAATATAATCATATGCTTTACAATTTGCAACAACAATATTAGCAGAAGAACGAATTTCTTCATTATTTATTAAACTATATATCTCTGATGAAATTCCTTCTTTGGCAATTTCTTCTGAAAAAACGACAACACTACAATGTGCAAGATTAATTTCTTTACCTATATAACTATTTAAAAGGTTTAATCCACTAAACATAGAATTAGCTTCGCAAGATGTTAATACAATTTGCGAAGAATCAGAAGATGCACCACTTGATGAAGAAGAAACATTTATAAATTGAATAGAAATTTTTAATCTTGCTTTTTCACCTTTATCAATTCCAAGCACAAGAACATATGCAAGATGTTCTATACGACGAGAGATGTATGAATTGGAAAATCCTGCAATAAATGTAATAAAGACAACAAATAATATTAAAATAATTATAAATTTTTTCTTCATTTTGACCACCTTTTAATTTTCTTTTTTATAAATGCTAATAGTAAAACTAAAATAGCAATTACGAATACTAATATAAAAAAGAAATAACTTAAAAAATTTTCAGTAAACATCAAAGATGTATTATAATTTTTCTGCCATCCAGATGTTATAAATAATAGAAATGCAGAAATAAATATAAAGAAAAAGTTGGATTTTGAATATGTTAATTTTTTTAAAATATTTGCTGAAAATTTTAGTGTTAAACTTAAGTAACTTACAAAACTAATAATCCAAATTAGAAAAAATATAGAATCCATTTTTCTAAAAAATTCACCATATTCTATATGCTTTACTGCTGAATATAAAGGTAGTAATTCATCTATTTCTGTAAAACCATCAAATGTAAAAAGAACTGTTGCAACACATAATAAGTTTAAAATACAAGATATTACAATAGATGTTATTGCAATTTTTTTTATGTTTTGAGTATTTTTTAATAATGGTGGCAAGAAAAAAATATATGCTAAACTTTGAAATACAATCATATTATTTAATCCAACAATAAAAGTGTAAAAGAGACTATCTCCAAATATAGGGTATACATTTTCAATGTTAAAATATTTCATATCAGAGAAAAACATAAAAATAGTAGTAATTATAATTAAAGGAAAAACAATAAAATTGCTTCTATATAACGCATTATTTTTGAATAAGCAAGTAATAGTAGCACCTATTATTAAAAATGATCTTATAAAAATCAGTAGAGTTAAAGGAAAATATATTATTTCTAAACATGAAGAAAACAGATGAAGTGAATTCCCTGCAAAAATATAAAATATATAAAAAATAAAATTCCAACAATCCATTTTAATATTTTTCCACCAAGATAATCAGATATATCAAGTAAATCAAATGATGGAAATTTATTTAATAAATAACATATTAAAATTGTGAAAATTAATATAATAATACTTAAATATAGTAGATTAAGTAAAGAAGCAGATGAAGTATTGTTTATTATAGATTTTACTCCAAATATAATTATTTGATTAAATGAGATTGTTGTTAAAAGGGCAATTGCTTCTTTATTTCCAATTTTAGTATTTTCCATAATGATCCTTTCTTGTAAAAAATATTATAATGCTATTATTTACAAGAAAATGGAATTTATACAATTGACAATTATATAAAAATATGCTAAAATATCAAATGTGTTGTCAAGAGATTGATTTGATTTTATCGTATGAAATGATAAAAGTAGTAAATAATTATGAGAGATAATTAAATAAAAAATATTCAAGAACAAATCAAAGAAAAATTTTAAATTTTTCTTATTTGTTCTATTTGATACAGATAAAATTAAAAGAGAAAGGAGAATAGATAAATAAATGTCAGAAGAAAAAAATATATTGGAAGAAACAGCAAGTACTGTTGCAGAAAAAGTAAGAAAGACAAGAAGAAATTATCATAAAAAAGAAAATTATAAACAAGAAGAAGGAACAAAAACAAAGAGAAATTATAAAACAAGAACACCAAAAATAATGCAAGAAGTAAAAGATGGAGAAGTAGTAGAAACAAGCATTGCAAAAGAGGTATTCAAAAAATCAAGTTTAAAAATAATCCCATTAGGAGGATTACATGAAATCGGAAAAAATATTACAGTATTTGAATATGAAGATGAAATGATTGTTGTAGATTGTGGTTTATCATTTCCAGAAGATGATATGTTAGGAGTTGACTTAGTAATTCCAGATATAACATATTTAGTAAAAAATCAAGAAAAATTAAAAGGAATGGTTATAACACATGGTCATGAAGATCATATAGGAGGAATACCATATTTCTTAAAACAAATAAATACACCAATATATGCAACAAGATTAGCAGCAGGACTAATAAGCAATAAATTAGAAGAACATAAATTATTAAGAAGTACAGAAATGCATATAGTAACACAAGGTGAAACAATTCAATTAGGAAAGAACTTTAAAGTAGAATTTATAAGAAGTTCACACAGCATACCAGATTCTGTAATGTTAGCAATTACAACACCAGCAGGAACAATATTACATACAGGAGACTTTAAAGTAGATTACACACCAATAGATGGACAACTTATGGATTTTGGAAGAATTGCAGAATTAGGAAATAAAGGAATATTAGCATTAATGTCAGATAGTACAAATGCAGAAAGAAAAGGCTTTACAATGTCAGAAAGTTCTGTAGGAGAATTATTTGATACAGTATTCCAAAATTGTTCAAAAAGAATAGTTGTAGCAACATTTGCATCAAATGTACACAGAATACAACAAATAGTAAATTCAGCTATTAAATATAACAGAAAAATAGCTGTATGTGGAAGAAGTATGATAAATATTATAAATACATCAATAGAATTAGGATATATCAAATGTCCAGACAACATATTTATTGATATTGATATGATAGGAACATATACAGATGAACAATTAGTTATTATAACAACAGGAAGTCAAGGAGAACCAATGTCAGCATTAACAAGAATGGCAGCAGGTGATCATAGAAAAATAACAATAACACCAAATGATTTAATAATAATATCAGCAACACCAATTCCAGGAAATGAAAAATATGTATCAAAAGTAATAGATGATTTAATGCAATTAGGTGCAGAAGTTGTATATAGTGCATTAGCAAATGTACATGTTTCAGGACATGCATGCCAAGAAGAACAAAAATTAATAATGGCATTAGCAAAACCAAAATATTTTATACCAGTACATGGTGAATATAGACAATTAAGAGCACATGCAGATACAGCGAAATTAATGGGAATAAGTGAATCAAACATTTTTATGCTTACAAATGGTAGAGTATTAGAAATGAATGAAGATGAATGCAAATTTAATGGAAGTGTACCAAGTGGAAGAGTATTGGTTGACGGATTAGGTGTTGGAGATGTTGGAAATATTGTATTAAGAGATAGACAACATTTAGCACAAGATGGACTAATAGTAATAGTATTAACAATGGATTCACAAACAGGGGAAGTTGTAGCTGGTCCAGATGTAATTTCAAGAGGATTTGTATATGTAAGAGAATCAGAAAATTTAATGGATGATGTAAAAAGTGTTGTAAGACATGAAGTGGCAAAATGCGAAGAAAGAGGAATACGTGATTGGACAACAATAAAATCAACAATTAAAGAAAACCTAAGAGATTACTTATTTATAAAAACAAAAAGAAATCCAATGATTATACCAATAATCATGGAAGTATAATAAAATAGAGGGGCTTATTAAAGATAAGCTCTTTTTATTGTTTTATGAAGGAGAGATGAAATAAAGATATAATCAATAATAAAAAAATTCAAAAAATACTAGACATTTTTTATCCGCAAATGTGTGGAATATGTAAAAATGAAAGTAGAAATTCACTTTGCTATAAATGTAAGAAAAAAATACAAAAAGAATTCAAATTTACAAAAATTCATACTAAAGACAAAAATTTTTTAGAACAATATTATTTATTTCAATACAAAGATTTAATAAGAAATATGATTTTGGAAATGAAATTTCAAAAAAAACCATATATCTACAAAACAATTGAATATTTTTTACAAAATAATAAAAAATATTTGGAAAAATTAAAAAAATATGATATAATTATTGTGGTACCATTAAGTTGGAAAAGAAGGCTACAAAGAGGCTATAACCAAAGTCAATTAATAGCAGAAATAATTTCAAGTATTTTACAAATAAAAATAGAAAGTAGAATATTATATAAAACTAAAAATATTGTACCGCAAAGTACACTAAATAAAAAAGAAAGAAAAGAAAATATAAAAGGAGCATTTAAGATAAAAAATATAGAAAAAATAATGAACAATAAAATTCTTATAATAGATGACATTTATACAACTGGAAGTACATTAAATGAATGTTCAAATCTCTTAAGAAAAAATGGAATAAAAAAAGAAAACATAGGTGTACTAACTCTTGCAAAAGATTAAATAGAAAGGAGAAAATGCGAATAAAAGCATTTGCTATAGATTTATGGAAGACTTAGTTGAAAGCATATTAGATTATGTAAGAGCAGATTATACAGATTATGCAATAATGATTAATGGAGAATGGGGCTCAGGAAAAACACATTTTTGGAATAACAAAATTAGAAAGAAAATAGATTCCATGAAATTTAATGGAAAACAATATAAAACAATATATATGTCATTATATGGAATTTCTAATCTTGAAGATATAAGTAAAAAGATTTTTATAGAAACAACACAACTTATGGACAAAAACTTAAAAAAATATATGAATCAACATGAAGAAATGACAATACCAGAATATGCTAAAACAGGGTTAGATATGGCAAATCTATTTGGAGTATCAGCAAATGAAGGAAAAATAGATTATGAAGAATTTTTCTCTACAGATGATAAAGTATTATGTTTCGATGACCTAGAAAGAGCAAATGTAGATGTTATAGACATTTTAGGATATATAAATAATTTTGTTGAGCATGATCATATAAAAACAATAATAATATGTAATGAAAAAGAATTATCAACAAAAATAAAAAGTAGCAATTTGGAAATGAAAACATTTATAGCTACATATATACTTGATAAAGAAGGTGAGTTACAAGATAATAATAAGCCTATGGTCGAAAAAATAAAAGACCAAATAGAAAATGTATTTGATAAAGCAAATGATTATGAAAGAATAAAAGAAAAACTTATAGGCGAAACATTTGAATATGCTCCAAAATTTGATTATATAATAAATGGAATATTAATTAGATATGAAGATGATCCTGATTTAGAAAGATTTTATAGAACAAATATAAACCTTATAATTTCAACATTTAAAAAAAGTGGAACTAGAAACTTAAGAATTTTAAAACATGCATTAAAAGATTTTCAAAAAATATATCAAGTTGTAACACAAAAATATCCTGATATTAGTAATAGAGTAATTCAAACAATGTTAATATTTACTATAGCAATATCCTTTGAGATAAAAGCAGGAAAAGTAACTAAAGATAAATTTATAGATATAAAAAATAATGAAGAATATAAAGCAATATTAGTATCATCAAGAGTATTAATGGATAATAGACAATTTTATATTAAAGAATTTGATAATAATTATTATTATAATTTTAAAGCAGAATATAGATTTTTTAAATTTATTGAATATTATGTGAGAACAAGAATCTTTGATATGAAAATATTAAAAAATGACATGGCAGAAATACAAAATACAGGAGAAAATAGAAATGTTCCTGCATATAAAAGATTATTAACAGAGGAATATTGGAAAATACCTGATGAGGAATTTTTGAAAGTAATAAATGATATAATAAAAGAAATAAAATCTGGAAAAGTAGAATTAATTGAATTAGTAAAACTATATTCATATTTTAGTTATTTTTCAAGTAAAAAATTAATCCCATATGAATCTGAAACAATAAAAAAGATATTTGAAGATAGTATGGATTTAGTTGCTCAAAAATCAGAATACTATGAAATAAAAAAAGATGAATTTACTGAATTTGCATTAGTTCAAAATCAAAAAGATATGCAAAAAATACTAAATAAATTTTATGAAATAAATGAAAGTTTAAAAGAAAAAGCCTTTGGAAAAAAGGCAGAAGAAATATTCAAATGTATTCCTATGAAAATGGAACAATTCTATGATAGATTTGATAAAGAATGTATGGAAATACCAATCTTTAGATATTATGAGCCAAGAAATGTTTTACAACGCTTAATGTATTCTAGTAATGAAGACTTAGTTACTATAAAAGACAAGATGATAAAAAGAGCTGAATTATATTCAGAATTATTACTTGAAGAAAAAGATAACTTAATAAAATTAAGAGAAGTTATAAGAGAATATATAAAAGACAAAACAGCATCAATAAAAATTGTTATGCTAGAAGAATTTGCAAAAAGTTTAGATTATATATTAGAAAAATATGATCAAAATTTGACAAAAAATGAAAAATAATGTTTAATAAAATAAGAAAGGATGTGATTTTATGCAAAATACAACAACAACAGTAATAGCAATATGTTTAGCAGCAACATTACTATTCGTAGCACCACTAGTTTCATTAACAGAAAGAAATGATAATGTGGTTCAGGAAAATGTAGAATTATTAGTAAATGAATTTGTAACAGATGTACAAAATACAGGAATAATATCACAAGCAAAATACCAATCATTAGAAAATTCTCTAGCAGCAACAGGAAATACATATAATGTTGAAATGGAAGTACAACATTTAGATGAGAACCCTGGGAAGAAAACAACACAAGCAAATTATACCAAAATTGGTGAAAATGTTTATTATTCAGAATATACAACACAAGTATTAGAACAATTAGAAAGTTCAACAACTGGTGAGATAAGTTTAAAAGAAGGAGATAGAATTGTAGTAAATGTAAAAAATACAAATACAACACAAGCACAAACATTAAAAGGTTCTCTTTTAAGCTTTACAAATGCAGGTCAATATACAATAGCAGCAAGTAGTACTGGAATGATAAAAGTAAATGGAAAATAAAAACAAATGAAAGGAAAAAATGATGAAAAGAATTAGAGGATTTGAGATAGCAAAAGGATTTGAAAATAATGGAATAAATTTACCAGAAAGAAAGACAAAATATTCAGCTGGATATGATGTAGAATCAGCAGAAGATGTTATAATTCCAAGCTTTAAGAAAGGTATGAAACCTACATTAGTAAAAACAGGTATAAAAGCATATATGCAAGATAATGAATATCTAATGTTAGTAAATAGAAGTTCTAATCCAGGAAAAAAAGGATTAATATTAGCAAATAGTATTGGAATTGTAGATAAAGATTATTATGGAAATGAAGATAATGATGGACATATAATGTTTGCTTTTTATAATATAAAAGATGAAGATATAGAAATAAAAAAAGGTGACAGAATAGGTCAGGCAATATTTACACCATATCTTGTGGCAGATACTGATACTGCAAATGGTGAAAGAAATGGTGGATTTGGATCTACCAATTAGGTTAAAATTAGCAATAAAAAAATTAGAAAAAATGGCAAATGCTTTGACTTTTGCCATTTTTTGTGGTATAATAAAGAAGGTTAAAAAAATCTAAAAAAAGAAATTTTATGATTGAAATATGCCAAATAAATTTACTGAGAGGAGAGAAAGACATGTATAATGTAGGAGACGAAGTTGTATACCCAATGCATGGAGCAGGAAGAATTGTAGCAATAGAAGAAAGAGAAGTAATGGAGGAAAAACAATCATATTATATATTAGAAATGCCTGGAGAAGTTAAGGTAATGATACCAACAGCAACAGCTGAAGAACATGGTATAAGAAGTGTAATAAATAAAGAAGAAGCACAAAAAGTTATGTCAGTATTAGAACAAGATGAAACAGAAATGGAAAAGAATTGGAATAAACGTTATAGAGAAAATATGGACAAAATGAAAAGTGGAAATATTTATGAAATTGCAGATGTTGTTAGAAATTTGAGTTTTAAACAAAAAGAAAAAGGTTTATCAACAGGGGAAAAGAAAATGTTATATAATGCAAAACAAATACTTGTAAGTGAACTTGTTTTCGCAGAAAATTCAACACAAAATGAAGTTGAAGAATTAATTGACAGTAAAATAAATTCTTCATATGCAATGTTTAGAACAGATGATGGAGAAATTGGAAAAGCATCAGCAGGAAGTATAGTAAATAAATTTATACCATTTAACGGATAAAAAAGAAAAAAGTCGGAATCACAATTATATTGAAAAATTGTGGTTCTTTTTTTAGGTCTAAAATGAAAAAATCTATTGTAAAAAAAATAAGATTATGATATTATCAAATTGGAAATGAGAACAAAAGAGGAAAGGAATGTGAAAATATGATATATACAATAACATTTAATCCTGCTTTAGACTATACAGTACAAGTTGAAAAATTTGAAATAGGAAAAATAAATAGAACAAAATCAGAAAATATATTAGCTGGAGGAAAAGGGTTAAATGTGTCAATAATTTTAAAAAGATTAGGAATAGAAAATACGGCACTTTCTTTTATAGCAGGATTTACTGGAAAAGAATTAGAAAGAAAAATACGACAATATAATATAGAAACGGAATTTATTGAAACGAACAGAGGATATACTAGAATAAATGTAAAGATTAGCTCATTAGAAAAAAATTCATTAATACAAGAAAGTGAGACAGCATTAAATGGTAATGGACCAGAAATTACAGAAAATGATATTGAAAAATTGTTACAGAAAATACAAAATATTAATTCAAATGATATAGTAATATTATCTGGAAATATTCCAAAATGTATAAATGAAAATATATATGAAATAATATGTAAAGAATTAGATGGAAAGAATGTGAAATTTGTAGTAGATGCATCGCAAAAATTATTAATGAATTGCTTAAAATATAAACCATTTTTTATAAAACCAAATAAAGAAGAATTAGCAGAAACATTTAATACAAAAATAGAAACAAAAGAAGAAATAATAATTTATGCCAAAAAGCTTCAAGAAAAAGGTGCTCAAAATGTACTTATATCACTTGGTGGAGATGGAGCAATATTACTTACAGAAAAAAACGAAGTATATTATTCAAATACACCAAAAGGACAAGTTATAAATACAGTGGGTGCAGGAGACTCAATGGTTGCTGGTTTTGTAGCAGGATATTTGAAAAAAAAAGATTACAAAGAAGCTCTAAAATTAGGAATTGCATCAGGAAGTGCAACAGCTTTTTCAGCAGGATTGGCAATGAATGAAGAAATTAATGGATTATTAAAACAAATTACTATAGAAAAAATATAAATAAGTTTATAAAATTCTTTAAGATATAGCTTAAAGGTCTTTATATAGAAAAACTAAAGAAAGGATGAATGTTATGAAAATTACAGATTTACTTAGCAAAGATGCTATAAAATTAAATGGCATAGCAAATAGTAAACAAGATGCTATTAATAAATTAGTAGATTTAATGGCGAAAAATGGAAACTTAACAGACAAAGAAAAATACACACAAGTTGTATTAAAAAGAGAAGAAGAAGGGTCAACAGGAATTGGAGAAGGAATTGCAATACCACATGGAAAAACAGATGCAGTTTCAAAACCAGGATTATCAGCAATGGTAATAAATGATGGAGTAGAATTTGATTCATTAGATGGACAGCCAGCCAAATTATTATTTTTAATTGCCGCACCAAATACAAAAGATAATGTACATTTAGATGTATTAAGTAGATTATCAACATTATTGATGGATACAGAATTTAGGAAGTCTCTAATGGAAGCAAAAACTCCAGAAGAATTTCTAAGATATATAGATATTGCAGAAAATGCAAAATTATCACAAACAAAGAAAAATGATGAATATGAAATATTAGCTATTACATCATGTCCTACAGGTATTGCTCATACATATATGGCGGCAGAAGCATTAGAAAAAATGGGAGAACAATTAGGACATAAAGTAAAAGTAGAAACACATGGTTCTTCAGGTGTGAAAAATAAATTTACAAAAGAAGAAATAAAAAATGCAAAAGCAGTAATAATTGCTGCAGACACAAAGATTGATTTGTCAAGATTTGATGGTAAAAAATTAATAAAGGCAAAAGTTGCAGATGGAATTAATAGACCACAAGAGTTAATAGAACGTGTATTATCAAGTGATGCAAAAATATATCATTCAAGCAATAAATCTCAAAATAGTGATTCAGATGAAAAAGAAGGATTTGGAACAAAAATATACAAACATTTAATGAATGGTGTTACACATATGTTACCATTTGTTGTAGGTGGAGGTATTTTAATTGCAATAGCATTTTTATTAGATGATTATTCAATAAATCCATCTAATTTTGGTATGAATACACCAGTAGCTGCATTCTTTAAAACAGTCGGAGGAGCAGCATTTAATGTAATGTTATATATATTGGCTGGGTATATAGCAATGAGTATTGCAGATAGACCAGGTTTAGCAGTTGGATTTGTTGGAGGAATTTTAGCAGTTCAAGGAACAACATTTGCATCATTAACAGATAGTTCAGTTGTACTTGTAAGTTCAGGATTTTTAGGAGCTTTAATAGCAGGTTTTGTTGGTGGATATATTGTAATATTATTAAAGAAAATTTGCAGTTATTTACCAGACAGTATAGAGGGAATAAAAACAATCTTATTATATCCAGTATTTGGAATTTTACTTATTGGAGCATTTATGTTATTAATTAACCCATATGTTGGAGCAATAAATACAGCAATAAATAATTACTTATCATCAATGGGAACTGCAAATAAAGTTGTTTTAGGCGCAATCTTAGGTGGAATGATGGCAATAGACCTAGGAGGACCTATTAATAAAGCAGCATATACATTTGGAACAGGAATGTTAGCATCAGGTCAATATGAAATAATGGCAGCAGTAATGGCTGGAGGAATGGTACCACCACTTGCAATCGCATTTTTAGCAACAGCATTTCCAAAGAAAATATCTAAAAAAGATAAACAAGCAGCATATGTTAATTATATAATGGGACTTTCATTTATATCAGAAGGTGCAATACCATTTGCATCTGCAGATCCATTAAGAACATTACCAGCATTTGTTGTTGGTTCAGCAGTAACAGGGGCATTATCAATGATATTTAATTGTACATTGATGGCACCACACGGAGGAATATTTGTTATAGCAACAATAGGACATCCTTTATTATATTTATTAGCAATTGCTGTAGGAACAGTTGTATCAACTATGATTATGGCAAAATTAAAGAAAAACTTACCTGAATATGATAAAAAATAATGGAAGGAATGAGATAAAATATGAAAACAGAAAAAATTACATTAAAAAATGAAACAGGTTTACATGCAAGACCTGCATCAGAAATAGTAAAAATAGCATCAAAATATCAAAGTACAATAAGCTTAATTGCAAATGGAAAAACAATTAATGCAAAATCAATCTTAAATATTATGGCAGCTGGAATTAAATCAAGTACAGAAATTGAAATTCAATGTGATGGAGCAGACGAAGAATCTGCAATGAAAGAGCTTTTACAAGCTTTTGAAAATAACTTTGGAGAATAATAAAAAATGCCTATAATAATTTTATTATAGGCATTTAATATGTTAGGAAGGAATGTGATAAAAATGATAAAAGGAAAAGGAGTTTCTGTAGGTATTGGTTTTGGAAATATTGTTATTTTGAAAAATGAAATAAGAAAAATAGAAAAAAATATTGTAGAAGATTCAGATAAAGAATTAGAACGATTTCATAAAGCTCTAGAAGAGGTAATAAATGAAACTAATCAAATTGTAGAAAAGGCAAGAGGAACAGAAAAAGAAATTATGACAGCATATTTGATGATTATGCAAGATCCATCATTAATTTTAGAAACAGAAAGTCAAATTAAAAATTCAAAAATAAATGCAGAATATGCCACAGAAATGGGATTTAATTCTGTAATACAAATATTTGAAAATATGGATGATGAATATATGTCTGGAAGAGCTAGAGATATTGCAGATATAAAAGATAGAATAATATCAAAATTATATAATGAAGAAAAGATAGATTTGAGTAAATTAAAAAATAATACAATAATAGTTGCAAAAGAACTTACAACATCAGATACAGCAAAATTAGATTTTAAGAATATATCAGGAATAATTACAGAAGTTGGTGGAGAAAATTCTCATACATCAATTATGGCAAGAACACATTTGCTTCCAGCAGTAACAAAAGTAGAAAATGCAACAACAATATTAAAAAATGGAGAATATGTAGCCATAAATGGAGGAAGTGGAGAAATCTTTGAAAATCCAACAGAAGAACAACAACAAAATTTAATAAAAATCCAAAAAGATTTTATTGAAAGTAAAGTTGAATTAGAAAAATATAAAAATTCAGAAAGTAAGACAAAAGATGGATTTAAAGTTGAACTTGTATCAAACATAGGAACACCAGCAGATGTGGAATTAGTTTTAAAAAATACAGCAGAAGGAATTGGATTATTAAGAAGTGAATTTTTATATATGGATAGTGAAGAAATGCCAACAGAAGAAGAACAATTTAATTCATATAAAGAAGTTGCTGAAAAAAGCAAGGAAAACAAGTAATAATAAGAACACTAGATGTTGGAGGAGATAAAGAAATTAAATATTTAAAAATGGAAAAAGAAGCAAATCCATTTTTAGGATATAGAGCAATTAGATTATGCCTAGATAATCCTGAAATATTTAAACCACAAATAAGAGCATTATTAAGAGCAAGTGCATATGGAAATATTGCAATAATGTTTCCAATGATTTCTTCAATAGAAGAATTAAGAAGAGCAAAAGCAGTTGTAGAAGAATGTAAGAAAGAATTAGATAATGAAGGAAAAGAATATAAAAAAGATATAAAAACAGGAATAATGGTAGAAATACCATCTGTAGCAATTATTGCAGAAGAAATTGCAAAAGAATGTGATTTCTTTAGTATAGGAACAAACGATTTAATTCAATACACCGTTGCAGTAGAAAGAGGAAATGAAAAAATATCAAATTTATATTCAAAATATCATCCAGCAGTTATAAGATTAATAAAATCATCAATAGATGGGGCACATAAGGCTGGAATATTTTGCGGAATGTGTGGAGAAGCAGCTAGTGATGAATTATTAATACCATTATTAGTGGGGTTAGGATTAGATGAATTTTCAATGAATCCTAATAAAATATTAAATTCAAGAAAAATTGTTAATATGTTAGATAAAAAAGAATGTGAAAAATTAGCAGAAGAAATATTAAAGTTAGGAACTACAAGTGAAGTTGAAGAAAAATTAAAAGAATTTAATAAAAAAATAGTTTAAAAATTAGTGATATGTGCTATAATTATAATGTTCAAAAACAAATGGGAAAGGAATGTGATTTTTATGGATACAAATAAAAAAGTAGTATTAGTAGGAACAGGTTTTGTTGGAATGAGTATGGCATATGCAATGCTAAACCAAGGAGGAGTAGATGAACTTGTACTAATAGATGTATTAAAAGATAAAGCAAAAGGTGAGGAAATGGATTTATCACATGGATTACCATATGCCCCACAAAAAATGACAATAAAAGCAGGAGATTATTCTGAATGTAAAGATGCTAATGTAGTTGTTATAACAGCTGGATTACCACAAAAACCAGGACAATCTAGATTAGAATTAGCAGTAGCTAATACCAAAATAGTAAAAGAAATAACAGAACAAGTAATGGCGAGTGGATTTAATGGAGTATTTATAATTGCAAGTAACCCAGTAGACTTAATGTCATATGTTGTTTCAAAAGTGTCAGGTTTACCAACATCAAAGGTAATAGGATCTGGAACAGTATTAGATACAGCACGTTTAAGATATTTAATTGCAGAATACTTAGATGTTTCAAGTAAAAATGTACATGCATATATATTAGGAGAACATGGTGATTCATCATTTGTTCCATGGGAGCATTGCTATGTTGGATGTAAAAAAATGGTTGATATTATGGAAGACAATAATTATCCAATGGAAGATTTAAAGAAAATTCATGATGGAGTATGGAAAGCAGCATATGAAATAATTGATAAAAAGAGAGCAACATATTATGGAATTGGTATGGCATTAAATAGATTAGTGAAAGCTGTTTTAAATGACGAAAATGCAATATTAACAGTTTCAACATATCAAAATGGAGAATATGAACAAGAAGGTTTATATATAGGAGTTCCAGCAATAATAAATAAAAATGGTGTAAAAGAAATATTGAAATTAAAACTTAGTGAAGAAGATCAAGCAAAATTTGATCATAGTTGTGATATAATGAAAGAAAATATAAAAAATGAAATTGATCCAATGTTAAAACAATAAAATCAAAAGACTAGATTTACAATAATCTAGTCTTTTGATTTGTGTAATAATAATAAAATAGGAAAAAATTTTATTAAATCTTACTATTTACAACTAAAAATCAATATGTTATAATTCAACATAGAAATAAAAAAACATGAGGTGAAAAAATGAATCAAATATTAGATACAGGTGAAGAACAATTCAAAAATAATAATATAAACTATGGAAATTATAATCAAAATAAAAAACAAAAAGTATATAAAGAAAAATCAGTTATTGAAATAAATAAAATAGTAATCTTTTTTGCAATAAGTATATTAATTTTAGGGATATGTATTATTGCTGGAAGTATATATGCAAAAGACAAAATAAATAAAAATATTGAAGAAAATGCAACACCAGTAGTTAATTTTAGTTTTAATGAAGATGAAAGTTCTGTTGACATTTCAGTTCACCATCCAAAAGGAATAACACAAGTTATATATACACTAAACAATCAAGATGAAAAAGTTATTGAAGGAAATAATCAACAAGATATAAAAACTACAGTAAAATTGGATGGAGGAAAAAACAAGATAGTTGTAAAAGCAACAGATGAAATGAATCATCTTGTAGAATATGAACAAGAATATACTGTAGGTAATTTAGCACAAATAGATTTAAATAATGTGGATAATGCTGTAAAATTAACAGTTACATCAGTTGAAAAAATAAAGAAAGTATCATATAAATGGGATGATGAACAAGAGAAAGTAATAGAAGTTAATTCAACACAATATTCAGAAAGAATTATAGCACCAGTTGGAAAACATACGCTAAAAATAGAAGTAATAGATGATAAAGGAATAAAAACAGAAAAAACACAAGTAGTAATTGGAGCAAAAGTACCAGAAATAAAAGTTCAAGCGATAAAGAAGCTTGATGGAAATGTTTATTATTCAATATCAATAAAAGACGAAGTTATACTAAAAAATGTAAAAATAACTTTAAATGATGAAGAAAAAGTAAATATAGATGTAAATTCAAGTGAATATACAACAGAAATTGTACTACAAAAAGGATTTGATAATAAATTAATAATAGAGGCATCAAATGAGAATTTGACAACTTCAAAGAAGGCACAATGTAGTTTACCATAGAATAAAATAAGAAACGAGGGAAAATATGGCACAAGATATATATGTAATAGATGATGATGAATCATCTATTCCGATTTTTAAAGAATTATTTAGAAATGATAAAGAGTTCAAATTTATTGGAGTAAAAACTGAACAAATAGATATAACATTAAAAAATATACCTTTTTGATAATTATAAATGAAGATTCAATAGATAGAGATATTACAGGCCTATGTAAACAGATAAGAACAGATGAAGATAATCAAATAACACCAATAATTGTTGTGTCATCAAATACTGATAAATATCATAAATTAGAAGTTTTAGAACAATCAGTTGAATATTATATAAAAAAACCAGTTGATACAGAATATTTGTATTATACAATAAAAAACTTAGATAGATTATTGAAAATGAATAGAAGAATAAGTCCATTAACAGGTTTACCAGGAAATGTACAAATTCATGCAGAATTGAAGAAAAGAATTACAAATAAAGAGGAATTTTCAGTTTTATATTTAGATTTGGATAATTTTAAAGCATATAATGATGTATATGGATTTTTAAAAGGAGATCAAATAATTGAATATACAGCAGATACAATTTTAAAATGTATTCATCAAAGTTTTAAGGAAAATTATTTTATAGGGCATATAGGTGGAGATGATTTTATAGCAATCGTTCCAACATTAGATGTTGATAATATATGCCAATTAATAATTGCTAACTTTGATGAAGGGGTAACAAAATTCTTTACTGAAGAGGATCTAGAAAAAGGATATATAGAGGTTGCAAATAGAAAAGGAATTATAGAACAATTTTCTTTAACATCAATTTCTATAGGAGCTGTAATTGCAGATAAGGATAGATTTGCCAATATATTGGAAATAGGTGAAATAGGAGCACAAGTAAAACATGTTGCAAAATCTATTATTGGAAGTAGTTATGCAGTTGATAGAAGACATGAATAAGATTTTAATAAAATAAAGTCCAAGTAACGTATACGCTACTTGGGCTTTATTTTTTAGAGGTTGAGCATCTTAACGAGCTTAGAGCTTACCGTTTCGAAGACCTCATCAGTGGACATCTGAGTGGTGTCCATGTAGATGTTTTGGCAAGTGTTAAAGTGGATGAGTGCAGGATTGTTATGCGCTTCAACTTCAACATATGCCCGCCGGGTTTCTTGCTCCTGTTTGCCGATGTATTCAGGATATTCGAACTTGTCAGCATCAGGATCATTGCAAATGCGCGCATACGCGATGCGGGCTTCTGCGACCATGTGGACCATAATGTCACACTTGGGAAGATCACTGATATGATTAAGTTCAGACACCCAAGAATAGGAATAGCCCTGAACTGCACCATGGACAAAACTGTCCAGGAAACAACGCTGAGTAACTATGAAATCATATTCACCAGTCTCAATGATGCCACGCAGGTGAGTACCCGCGATGCGATTGTCCAGTGCAAAGAGCAGACGATCAGTATAAGCGTCCTTGCTCTCATTCAAGAGAGTTTTGGTCAAATACTTATCGTGGGGGAAACGATCCCGGTAAACCTTGAATCCCTTAGATTCGAGAAATTTAACGAGATTGTCGACCAAAGTGGTTTTGCCACTTCCGTCCAAGCCAGTAACAGCAATCCAACGAGTAGTCATAGTGCCATACCTCCATAAATTGTTTTTTACTATCCGATTTTTGAATAGCAAATCCATACAATGGGTTAATATATTAATTATATACCAAAAATCGAAATGTGTCAAATTTTATTTGAAAAATTTAATTCTATTTTTCCAAGAATTTAAAATTTCATCAGGAATTTGCATATTTCCATATCCAACACCAATATCTACATCTGGTTTTATAGTACCATGGAAGTCACTACCACCTGAAACAAATAAATTACGTTCTTTACAAAGATTTAATAATCTTTTATGTTGTTCTTCAGTAAATGTTGTATAATAACATTCAATACCATCAATTTTATAATTTTTAAGAATATGTTCTAGTATAGGTTCTGAATTTTTCTTGTATTCATAAATATGAGGAATAAATACTAAACCACCAGCTTCTCTAACTAAATTACTAGCAGTTTCAAAGTCTGGTACAAAATCATCCATTTCAACATATAATTTTGTTTTTGGATCAGACATATATTGTCTATAAAAGATTTTACTAGAATTCCAAGCTTCTTCAGATAATATTTTTTTATTTTCCGCATGTTTTGTTATTTCTTTATGGAAAAATGTTGAGGCAAACATATCTGTTGAGTAGTTTTCCAGACAGTTCTTATCTAGGACAATTCCAGCATTAATACATTTATCATATAATCTTTTTACTTCGATTTTATTTCTTTCTTCAGCGGGAATATACACATTTTTTACAAGTTCATTCATTTTTTTGTAATCAATACCATATCCAAGAATTTCTATAGGAATATTTAAAGCTTTTGTATTAAGCTCTATTCCTGAAATAATATGACCATTAAAAAGTGAAGAAATACTTTGATCTTCTAACTCTTCATATACTAAAGCAGTATTATGATCTGTTATTGAAATAAAATTTAAGTTTTTTTCTTGGCATTTTTTTAAAACTGTACTACAACTTTCAGTGCCATCTGAATAAGTTGTATGCATATGTAAATCTATCATATAAAAATCTCCTTCAAAAATATAATATCACTTTTATATTGATATGTAAATAAAAATGTAATATAATAACAGCGGAAGAAGGTATATTATAATGAAAAAAGAAAATGAAGAAAAAATAAAAGAAGCAAAAGATGCGATAGAAAAAGCAAAGAAAAAACAAGGAAAGTTTTTTAAGGAATTTAAAGAATTCGCACTTAGAGGAAATGTTTTAGACTTAGCAGTAGGTGTATTGATAGGAAGTGCATTTCAAAGTGTTGTAACATCATTTACAAATAATATTATTTCTCCAATTTTAGGATGTTTTGGAGGAGTAAATTTTTCAGAATGGGTATTAGAAATTGGAAAATTAAAACTAACATATGGAGCATTTTTAACAGATATAATAAACTTTTTGATAATGGCATTTGTAATATTTATACTTGTAAAAGTTATGAATAAAATTGCAAAAATAGGAGAAAAACAAGAAGAGAAAAAAGCAGAAGATACAAAGATTTGTCCACATTGTTATAATAAAATTAATATAAAAGCAGATAGGTGTCCATATTGTACATCCAAATTAAATGAAAGCATTGAAAATATTAAGAATAATCTTAATAAATAAAAGATTGATTTCAGGATAATTATATGGTAAAATAGCAACGAAATAATTGGAGGGAAAATTTAGATGAAGAAAATATCAATAGTAGTACCAGTATATTATAATCATGATAATTTACTACCATTATATGCTGATTTAAAAGAAAAGGTATTATCAAAACTTGATATAGGATATGAGCTAATATTTGTAGATGATGGGTCAAAAGATGATTCATATAGTGTAATGAAAGAATTAGCAAAAATAGATTCTAATATAAAGACAATAAGACTATCAAGAAATTTTGGAGAACATTCGGCAATATTAGCAGGTCTATCACAATGTACGGGAGATTGTGCAGTAAGAAAAGCTGCTGATTTACAAGAACCATCTGAAATGATATTAGATATGATACAAAAATATGATGAAGGTTATAAAGTGGTATTAGCAACAAGGGCTGATAGGGAAGAACCATTAACTCAAAAAATGTTTTCAAATTTATATGCATTTTTAATGAGAAAATTAGCACTTCATAATATGCCTAAGGGAGGATTTGATTCATTTTTAATAGATAGACAAGTTATAAATTTATTAGTTAATATGCAAGAAAAAAATACTCATTAATGAGTCAAATTTTATGGGCTGGTTTTGAAACAACAACAGTTCCATATATAAGAAAGAAAAGAGAAATAGGAAAGTCAAGATGGACATTATCTAAAAAAATAAAACTAGTATATGATTCATTACTAAGTTTTTCATATTTCCCAGTAAAATTAATAACAACAACTGGATTTTTAACATCATTATTATCTTTAGTTTTATTAATTGCAATAGTATATAAAAAGATAACTGGTAAAATAGATGTTGAAGGCTATACTTCGCTTGTAATGATTATGCTTATGGGATTTGGAGTAATTATGTTATCAATAGGAATTATAGGAGAATACTTATGGAGAACATATGATGCTGCAAGAAAAAGACCACCATATATCATAGAAAAAGTGGAAAAAGGGGATGAGAAAAAAGATGACAAATGAAATAAAAAAATATAAAAAAATAAATATTACAAATTTTGTCGAAAAATGTAAAAAACATAAAAAATTAATATTAGGAATTTTTTTAATTTTTGTATTTTCATATTTTCTTATATGGACAGTTTCTCAACCATTTAATAAGTGTCCTGATGAAGGAATGAAGTGGAAGATATGTAAATATATAGCTAAACATGGCAGTATTCCACAAGGAGGTAATGAAGAAATAAGAGAACCTGATTGGGGAATATCATATGCATTTCAACCAATTCTTACATATATGATAGGTGGTGTTTTTGTTAAAATAGCATCATTTTTCACAAATGATAAATTTGCATTAGTTGTTGCTGCAAGACTTGTAAGTACAATAAGTATGACAGTATCTGTATATTTTGTAGTTAAAATAGCTCAAAAATTATTGAAAGGAATATATAAATATTTATTTATAGTAATTATAGTATTTCAACCAATAACGGCATTTTTGGCATCATATATAAATAATGATTCTACAGCAGTATTAGCAACAACAATGATAATATATTTATGGATTTTAGGATTAGAAAGTAATTGGAAGACAAAACATTGTATATTATTGGGACTTTCGATAGGATTTTGTTCACTTACATATTATAATGCATATGGATATATTTTATGTAGTGTTATACTTTGTTTAGTATCAGTAATTTCCAATAAGATGAAAATTAAAGAAATACTTCAAAAAGTATTAATTGTAGCATTGATGGCATTTGCAGTTGCTGGTTGGTGGTTTATAAGAAATGCAATTATTTATGATGGTGATATATTAGGAATGAAAACACAGGTGGAATGTGGAGACAAATATGCAATTGATAAATATAAACCATCAAAAAGAGAAACACCACAAAAAAATAATGAATCAGTAATGGATATGTTGATAAAGGATGATTGGATAAAGACAACATTAAAAAGCTTTGTTGGAATTTTTGGGTATCAAAATATAATAATGTCTAGTAGAATTTATCAATTTTACTTAATATTATGGGGACTTGGAATTATAGGATGTCTAATCAATTTTAAAGAATTATTTATTTATAATAAAAAAGAAAAAAATAGATATTTATTAAATTATATATT
>ERZ859980.369-NODE-369-length-30382-cov-2.016619_pt1 | contig 30382 bp, 28 predicted proteins | sample MGYA00509984_ERZ859980 | MGnify/ENA primary metagenome ERZ859980 (study PRJEB30046, sample SAMN00715173) | human gut metagenome | study: EMG produced TPA metagenomics assembly of the A metagenome-wide association study of gut microbiota in type 2... | reverse complement strand
CTGGTGCAGATAAGCACAGGCCTTTTCGTCAGCCTCTGCATCCGGCATGGCAGTAATGGTGGAGCGGGCAGTGTCCCGGTTATATTTTGCAGGATCCGCATCGATGGGGCCGATGGAACGGGTATAGGCGAATACGGTAATACCCATCTGTTCCAGAATCTTTGCAGCAATAGCTCCGGCCGCCACACGCCCGATGGTCTCACGACCGGAAGAACGGCCACCACCCCGATAATCCCGAAAACCGTATTTGGCATCAAAGCAGTAATCTGCATGGCCGGGACGGTAATTCTCTGCAATCTCGCTGTAATCTGCGGAGATCTGGGAGGTATTGCGGACCATCAGGGAGATGGGAGTACCGGTGGTCTTTTCGTCAAAGACACCGGACAGAATCTCCACCTGATCGGCTTCTTTACGTTGTGTAGTGATAGCACTGGTGCCGGGTTTACGGCGATCCAGATATTTCTGAATCTCTTCTTCGGAGAGAGGAAGTCCGGCGGGACAGCCGTCCACGACGACACCCAGTGCCTTTCCGTGGGATTCTCCCCAGGTAGTGATCTTGAAAATGTTACCAAATGTTGAACCGGCCATGACAGTTCTCCTTTTTCCACTGTTCAGAACCTCACCCATGCATTCGCAAAAGCGCACGATGAATTGTGCGTTCCGGTTGCTGCACAGTTAATTTTGCTCATTTATGGAGCGGTGACTCTATTCGAGTCACCTTACGAATCATAAAACTGCTATTTACATGCAAGCATGACATATCAGTTTTAACGATCCTTAGAGGTCAGAATAGTTACTTTTTATCATAAATTATACGCAATTACTGAAAAAATCGCAACTTTTTTATAGAAAAAGGATGCAACACAAAACAAAATATGCTATCATATGACATAAGTACTAACGGGAAGTAAAAGGTCGACACGGGAATGGAAAAAACTACGGAAGAAAAAGCCAGAGCGAAACTTCTGAAATTGGGCAGAAAGAACAAATGGAACAGAGCGGTAGCAGTGCCGTTGCTGTTTTTTGTGATGTCTTTTTTTCATATCCGGAATTATTGCCACAACAACGGAAAGCGTTTTGCAGTGATGCTCGGTACCTTTTTCCTGTTTGCGGTTTATAGCAGCTTTTCTTTTCCGGCCTTTATCACCGAGGATACCGGAACGGATTATGAACTGAAAAATACCGACACCCAGAACATCTCTCTGGCAGAGGAAAAGGAACCGGATATGGCAGGTCTGGAACTTTTGGAGGATGAGGATGTGTTGGAACAGTCGGATTACAACAGCACTTCCCATGGGTATGCACTGGTGGATAAGTATGACGCTTCCGATATTCTGCAGGCGTCCGAGGCTATTGTGAGCGAGAATGCGGATGCTGAGAAGACCGGAGAAGACGGCAGTGTGACAGAAGACGATAACGCAGAGCAGGAGGAATTCCGTTCCGATGACTGGCGTCTGGTTCTGATCAACAAACAGAATTCCATTCCGGATGATTATGCGTTCCAGCTAGGTACTATCAAAGGAAAGATGCAGTGCGACAAGAGAATTCTGGAAGATCTGCTGGCTATGCTGGAAGCGGCGGAAGAGGACGGTGTGAATCTGACCATCTGCTCTCCATACCGGGATCTGGAATATCAGCAGATGTTGTTTAACCGCAAGATCGAGCGCTATATGAAGCGTGGTATGTCCTATATGGAGGCGTATCAGCTGTCCAGTCAGGCGGTGACCGTACCGGGAGCCAGTGAGCATCAGATCGGTCTGGCACTGGACATTGTCTGCAACGACTATATGTCGCTGGACGAAGGCTTTGGAGATACGAAAGCAGGAAAATGGCTGGCAACCAACAGCTGTCGTTTTGGCTTTATTTTACGATACCCTGAAGGCAAGGAAAACATCACGGGAATCGAATATGAACCTTGGCATTTTCGTTATGTGGGCAAGGCCGCAGCAACGGTGATCATGGAACAGGGAATCTCGTTAGAAGAATTCTGGGAGGAATATGTAGAAGATGTATCGATTGATTAAACAGGAAGGACGTGCCAAGAGAGGCGAATTTACCACTGTACACGGCGTGATCCAGACACCTGTATTTATGAATGTGGGAACTGTGGCTGCCATCAAGGGCGCTGTGTCCACAGCAGACTTAGAGCAGATCGGGACCCAGGTGGAACTGTCCAATACCTATCATTTACACGTAAGACCGGGAGACCAGATCATCAAGCAGATGGGCGGCCTTCATAAATTTATGTCCTGGAACAAACCGATCCTGACGGATTCCGGTGGATTTCAGGTATTTTCTCTGGCGGGGCTGCGCAAAATCAAGGAAGAGGGCGTAACTTTCCGCTCTCATATCGACGGACACAAGATTTTCATGGGCCCGGAGGAGAGCATGCAGATCCAGTCCAATCTGGGATCTACCATTGCCATGGCTTTTGACGAGTGTGCCCCCAGTAAGGCAGACCGGATGTATGTACAAAATTCCGTGGAACGTACCACCAGATGGCTGCAGAGATGTCAGGCGGAGATGAAGCGCCTGAACAGTTTAGAGGATACGGTGAACCCACACCAGCTGTTATTCGGTATCAATCAGGGTGCTATCTATGAAGATATCCGTATCGAGCATGCCAAGCGGATCGCTGAGATGGATCTGGACGGTTATGCGGTCGGCGGTCTGGCAGTTGGCGAGACCCATGAGGAAATGTACCACATTCTGGATGAGGTGGTACCTTATCTCCCAGTGAACAAGCCAACCTACCTTATGGGTGTGGGTACCCCGGCTAATATTCTGGAGGGTGTAGAACGAGGTGTTGATTTCTTCGACTGTGTGTATCCGACGAGAAACGGACGCCATGGACATTTATATACCAACCATGGAAAGATTAATCTGTTCAATGCCAAATACGAACTGGATGGCAGACCCATCGAAGAGGGCTGCAACTGTCCTGCCTGCCAGAGATACTCCAGAGCTTATATCCGTCATCTGTTAAAGGCGAAAGAGATGCTGGGTATGCGTCTTTGTGTACTCCACAATCTGTATTTTTATAATACCATGATGACGGAGATCCGTGATGCCTTGGATGCAGGCCGTTTTGCAGAATATAAAAAACAGAAGCTGGATTCCATGGCTACACCGTTAGAATAAGTTACAACTGTCGGAGTTTAGAGGAATTTCATACAATTTTATGCAAAAAGACTTGCCCCTTAAGCTATTTTTGTGTATCATACTTACTTGTACAGAAAGTTTTACAGGCGTAACACGCCGGAATGGAGGAACAAATGGGTATTTTATTAACTGAGTCAGAGGCTGCTGCAGCAGGTTCCGGAACCAGCATGATCGTTATGCTTCTTGTATATGCAGTATTGATCGGTGCAATGTGGTTTTTCTTTATGAGACCGCAGAAGAAGGAACAGAAGAGAGTAGCTGCAATGCTGTCCAACTTAGAGACAGGTGACTGCGTTCTGACCACTTCCGGTTTCTATGGCATCGTGATCGACATTACCGATGATACTGTGATCGTAGAGTTCGGTAATAACAAGAACTGCCGTATTCCTATGGAGAAATCTGCCATCAGCAAGGTTGAGAAGGCTGGAGAGAACTAAGAAGAAGTGAAAAAGGAGCAATGCCGGGATAAGGTATTGCTCCTTTTTGCATATACGGCACAACTAATGGCTTGATCTATTTTAATGTCCATAATTGCATTTATGTTAATTTTCAATGTTGAAATTTAGTACTGTATCAGTTATTATGAAATAAGTATTTTACGTAAAAATACAGGAAATATCACAGGAAACGAGGAAAATAACACTATGGAGTTACATATTACCTGTATTCCCGGCGATGGCATCGGACCGGAGATCGTCAGGGAGACGAAAAAAGTTTTAGACAAAGTTGCGCATAAATATGGTCATAAAATGATCTATAAGGATATTTTAATGGGTGGAGCTTCCATTGATGTCCATGGAGTCCCTCTGACAGAGGAAGCGATTGCGGATGCCAAAGCAGCAGATGCGGTGCTGATGGGATCCATTGGCGGCAACACTACTACCTCTCCCTGGTACAAGCTTCCTCCAGAGAAGCGTCCCGAGGCGGGACTGCTGGCACTGCGTAAGGCATTGAATCTGTTTGCTAATTTAAGACCCGCAGTACTTTACGATGAACTGGCAGCAGCGTGCCCTCTGAAAGAGGAGATCAGCAAAGCCGGATTTGACATGCTGATCATGAGAGAGCTGACCGGCGGACTTTACTTCGGTGAGCGTAAGACTATCGAAGAGAACGGTGTGAGAAAAGCTATTGATACCCTGACCTACGATGAGAACGAGATCCGTCGAATTGCTATCAAAGGTTTTGATATTGCCAGAAAGCGGAAAAAGAAAGTTACCAGCGTGGATAAGGCTAACGTACTGGATTCTTCCAGACTGTGGAGAAGGGTTGTAGAGGAAGTGGCAAAGGGCTATCCGGATGTCACTCTGGAACATATGCTGGTAGACAACTGTGCCATGCAGTTAGTTAAGGATCCTGCCCAGTTTGATGTTATTTTGACGGAGAACATGTTCGGAGATATTCTTTCCGATGAGGCAAGTATGGTGACCGGTTCCATCGGAATGCTGGCCAGCGCCAGCCTGAACGACACGAAGTTCGGTCTGTACGAGCCCAGCCACGGTTCTGCACCGGATATCGCAGGAAAAGATATTGCAAATCCTATTGCTACTGTACTCAGTGCCGCTATGATGCTCCGTTACAGCTTTGATTTGGATGAAGAAGCGGATGCCATTGAGGCAGCGGTGAAAAAAGTATTGCAGGACGGCTACCGCACCATCGACATTATGTCTGAGGGCTGTACACAGGTAGGCTGTACCGAGATGGGTACCCTTCTGGCAGAAAGAATCTGACAACAATTAAGCGGTTACATTTGCGAATAGAGAAGAGAAAGAGAGACAAAGATATGAGAAGTGATTCTGTAAAGACAGGAACTGCCCAGGCACCCCACAGAAGTCTGTTCAATGCCCTGGGATTTACCGAAGAAGAGAGAAGACGCCCCATGATCGGTATCGTCAGCTCCTTCAATGAGATCGTACCCGGACACATGAATCTGGATAAGATCACCGAAGCTGTAAAAATGGGCGTAGCCATGGCCGGAGGTATGCCGGTGGTATTCCCCGCCATTGCTGTATGCGACGGTATTGCCATGGGACATGTGGGAATGAAGTATTCCCTGGTGACCAGAGATCTGATCGCCGACAGTACTGAGTGTATGGCTATGGCACACGGCTTTGACGGTCTGGTATGTATCCCCAACTGTGATAAGAACGTTCCCGGTCTGTTGATGGCAGCAGCCAGAGTGAATATTCCTACGATCTTCGTATCCGGCGGTCCCATGTTAGCCGGACATGTACACGGACAGAAGAGAAGCCTGTCTTCCATGTTCGAGGCAGTGGGAAGTGTGGCAGCAGGTACCATGACCATGGATGAACTGGCAGAGTTTGAGGAAAAGGTGTGTCCTACCTGCGGTTCCTGTTCCGGTATGTACACCGCGAACTCCATGAACTGCCTGACCGAGGCTATCGGTATGGGACTGAGAGGCAACGGCACCATTCCTGCCGTATATTCCGAGCGTATCCGTCTGGCAAAACATGCCGGCATGAAGATCATGGAACTGGTAGAGAAAAATATCCGTCCCAGAGACATTATGACACCGGAAGCATTCCAGAATGCACTGACGGTAGATATGGCGCTGGGCTGCTCCACGAATACTATGCTGCATCTGCCCGCTATTGCAAGAGAAGCCGGCGTGGAACTGAATCTGGAGATTGCCAACGAGATCTCCGCCAAGACTCCGAACCTGTGCCACCTGGCACCGGCGGGCCCTACTTATATGGAAGATCTGAATGAAGCAGGCGGTGTCTATGCGGTAATGAATGAACTGTCCAAGAAGGGACTTTTGAACCTCGATTGTCTGACAGCAAACGGCACTACCGTAGGCGAGAATATTAAGAATTGTGTAAACAAGAATCCGGAAGTCATCCGTCCTGTGGAAAATCCTTACTCCCAGACCGGAGGTATCGCTGTACTGAAGGGGAATCTGGCACCGGACAGCGGCGTAGTCAAGAGATCCGCTGTAGCACCTGAGATGCTGGTACACGAAGGCCCTGCCAGAGTATTCGATTGTGAAGAAGATGCTATTGATGCTATCAAGTCCGGTAAAATCGTCGCAGGCGATGTAGTAGTGATCCGTTACGAAGGCCCCAAGGGAGGCCCCGCATGCGTGAGATGCTGAATCCTACTTCTGCCATCGCAGGAATGGGACTGGGTTCCAGCGTGGCACTGATCACGGATGGACGTTTTTCAGGAGCATCCAGAGGAGCATCCATCGGACATGTATCCCCTGAGGCAGCAGTGGGCGGCCCGATCGCACTGGTGGAAGAGGGAGACATCATCCGTATCAATATCCCGGAGAACAAGCTGGATGTACTGGTATCTGACGAAGAACTGGCAGCGAGAAGAGCAAAATGGCAGCCCAGAGAACCCAAGATCACCACAGGCTATCTGGCAAGATATCATGAACTGGTGACCAGCGGCAACCGTGGTGCGGTACTGGAAGCACCTTCTCAGAAGAACTAAGCAATCATTAAATAACCGGAGGGATTTTGAAATGCAGTTAACGGGATCGGAAATTCTGGTAGAATGTCTGAAGGAGCAGGGGGTAGATACCGTATTCGGTTACCCCGGCGGAGCAATCCTTAATATTTATGACGCACTTTATAAGCACAGTGGGGAGATCAAACATATTCTGACTTCCCATGAACAGGGGGCGGCACATGCGGCGGACGGCTATGCGAGAGCTACGGGAAAAGTAGGTGTCTGCATGGCTACCAGCGGTCCCGGCGCCACGAATCTAGTCACTGGTACGCTACGGCTTACATGGATTCTGTACCGATGGTAGCGATCACCGCCAACGTTACCTTGCCTTTACTCGGTAAGGACAGCTTCCAGGAGGTGGATATCGCCGGCGTGACCATGCCTATTACGAAGCATGGCTATATTGTGAAAAATGTGGAGATCCTGGCAGATACCATTCGCAAGGCATTCCATATTGCCAGAAGCGGCAGACCGGGCCCTGTGCTGATCGATATTACGAAGGATGTGACTGCGGCAACCTGCGAGTATACACCTGTGACCATTCAGCCGGAGGAAAGAGTGACCCGCTACACCAGAGAAGAACTGATGCTGGTAGCGGAAATGATACATAAGGCAAAGAAGCCGTATATCTATCTGGGCGGCGGTGCTATTATCTCCGGAGCAAGTGCAGAGGTGGCAGAGTTCGCGGAACTTATCGATGCACCGGTATGCGATACCCTGATGGGAAAAGGCGCTTTTGACGGCAGAAGCGAGCGCTATACAGGAATGATCGGTATGCACGGCACCAAGACTTCCAATCTGGGCGTCAGTGAGTGTGACCTGTTAGTAGCACTGGGAGCCAGATTCTCAGACCGTGTGACGGGTAACCCGAAGAAGTTCGCAGAGAACGCAAGAATCATCCAACTGGATGTGGATGCTGCGGAGATCAACAAGAATATCCGTGTGGATGCATCTCTGGTAGGAGATCTGAAGAAGACTCTGACCGAATTGAATGCCTGCCTGTCGAAACAGGAACATCCGGAGTGGATGGCACATATAATGGAACTGAAGGAAAAATATCCCCTGAAATACGATGACGAAAATCTGTCCTGTCCTTATATCATGCAGGAGATTGACCGTGTAACGAACGGAGAAGCCATCATCACCACAGACGTGGGACAGCATCAGATGTGGGCGGCACAGTATTATCATTATACGAAGCCCCGTACCTTCCTGTCTTCCGGAGGATTAGGTACCATGGGTTACGGTCTGGGAGCCTGCATCGGGGCGCAGATCGGACAGCCGGATAAGGTCTGCATCAACATTGCAGGCGACGGATGTTTCCGCATGAACATGAACGAACTGGCTACTGCCAGCCGTTACAACATTCCCATCATCCAGGTGGTCATCAACAACCAGGTGCTGGGCATGGTAAGACAGTGGCAGACACTGTTCTATGGGAAACGCTATTCCCAGACAGTACTGAAGGATAAGGTGGATTTCTGCAAGGTGGCAGAAGGACTGGGCTGTACCGCCATCCGCGTGACCAAAAAGGAAGAAGTGGCACCGGCCATCGAGAAGGCCATTGCCCTGAAAGCACCGGTACTGATCGAGTGCATGATCCCGGAGGATGATAAGGTATTCCCCATGGTTCCGGCAGGAGCCCCCATCAGCGAAGTGTTTGACGGAGATGATTTGAAAAGGCAGTCCTGATGAAAAAGACGACGAAAAGATTAGTTTTGGCAGTACTTTTATTTTTGCTGTTATTACTGACCGGATATTTTATTCTGGCATTTTATTACAGAGAAGGCTTCTCTGTAAATACCTGGATCAACGGTGTCTACTGTACCGGAAAAACGGTGGAGGAAGTGAATTCGGAGCTTTTGTTGCGTACAGAGGCTCCGAATATTGTCATCGTGGACAGAGAGGGGACAGAGTATACAATCTCTCTTGCGGAAGCAGATTATCAGGCAGATTACAGTAACGTACTGGAACATTACCGGCAGGAACAGAATCCGTTCCTGTGGGTGGACAATGTTCTGTTTCACTCCCGGAGGGAACTTTCTCCCACAGTGACCGTGGATGTGGATGGGCTTCGGAGAGCTTATGATTCTCTGGAATTTGTACGGGCCGAACAACAGAAGAACAAGGATTACAGCCTTGCCCGGGATACGTCGGGCGAGTACGTCTTCACGGATGGACTTGCGGGACGCATTGACTTGGAGAAGGCTTTTTTGGCGTTGGAGAACACAGTAGAAAACGGGCAGGAGACGTTAAACCTGTCAGATAGTGGCTGTTATTATGACATCACTCCAAATGAGAACCAGAAAACTCTGCGGAATCTCTGGAAGGAGATTGAACGTTATCAGAGCTGTGATATTGTCTATTACTTTGGACAGGAGAGACATCCGGTGACGGCAGCGGACTGTGCCTCTTTTCTGGTGACGGAGAATGGTCTGCCGGTGACGGATCAGACCGGTAACTTTGTACTGGATGAAGAAGCCGTGACGGCGTATGTAGAGCAGCTGGCCGAAAAGTATGACGGTTATGGCCGTACCAGACAATTCCACAGTACCAGAGGAGATGTGATCACCATCGAGGGCGGCACCTATGGAAGCAAGCTGGATCAGAAAAAAGAGACTGCATACCTGATGGAGCATCTGCTGGATGCCGGTGTACATACGGGGACACAGCAGTCCCATGTTCCCACTTACGAGAGAGAAGCTTTCTGCTATGGCAGGGATGACATCGGAGATACCTATATCGAAGTGGATATGACACAACAGAAAATGTACTATTATGAAAAGGGGGAACTGCGGCTGGAGACGGATGTGGTGACCGGCAACATGCGCAGACGTATGGGAACACCGGAGGGGGTGAATTTCGTCTATAACAAGCAGAAGGACAGAGTACTGCGGGGACCGGGCTATGCCTCCCCTGTGAAATTCTGGGTACCTGTAAAGGGCAGCATCGGTATCCACGATGCCAGCTGGAGAAAAGAGTTCGGCGGGGACATCTACCAGACTGCCGGTTCCCATGGCTGTATCAATACACCGAAGGACAAAATGGAAGAATTGTACGACATGGTACAGATCGGTACCCCTGTCGTAATGTTTTATTAATAAAACAGACATTTTCTGACAAAATGTGTGCGGGATGCGAACATTTTGAAAATAATTTAACAATGTAGTTGACTAAAGCAAATGAAAAGCTTATTCTATACCTATGCTTTTTATAAAAAATTTAGAAAATATCGAGGAGGTCTTTGAAAATGGCAAGAGTGTATAACTTTTCCGCAGGCCCTGCAGTACTCCCTGAGGAGGTATTGCAGGAAGCAGCCGATGAAATGCTGGATTATAGAGGAACCGGCATGTCCGTAATGGAGATGAGCCATCGATCTAAAGCCTATGATACGATCATTAAGGAAGCGGAAGCTGATCTCAGAGAACTGATGAATATCCCGGACAACTATAAGGTACTGTTTTTGCAGGGCGGTGCGAGTCAGCAGTTTGCCATGATCCCCATGAACCTGATGAAGAACCGTGTGGCAGACTACATCGTAACCGGTCAGTGGGCGAAGAAGGCATATCAGGAGGCTTCCCTGTACGGCAAGGCAAATAAGATCGCTTCTTCTGAGGATAAGACCTTCTCTTATATTCCCGATTGCTCCGATCTGCCCATCAGCGAGGATGCCGATTACGTGTACATATGCGAGAATAATACCATTTACGGTACGAAATTCAAGACCCTGCCCAATACCAAGGGTAAGCCCCTGGTTGCAGATGTATCCAGCTGCTTTTTATCCGAGCCGGTAGATGTGACAAAATACGGTGTGATCTATGGCGGCGTACAGAAAAATATCGGACCTGCAGGTGTGGTTATCGTGATCATCCGTGAGGATCTGATCACCGAGGATGTGCTTCCCGGTACACCGACCATGCTTCGTTATAAGATCCATGCAGATGCGGATTCTCTGTACAATACGCCTCCCGCATACGGCATCTACATCTGCGGCAAGGTATTTAAATGGCTGAAGAAGATGGGCGGTCTGGAAGCAATGAAGGAGCGCAATGAGAAAAAGGCGAAGATCCTGTATGACTACCTGGATGAAAGTAAGCTGTTCAAGGGAACCGTCCGCAAGGAAGACAGATCCCTGATGAATGTTCCATTCATTACCGGTAATGAAGAGTTGGATGCCAAGTTCGTAAAAGAAGCAAAAGAAGCCGGTTTCGAGAACCTGAAGGGTCACAGAACCGTAGGCGGCATGAGAGCAAGTATCTACAATGCGATGCCCATCGAAGGTGTGGAGAAGCTGGTAGAGTTCATGAAGAAGTTTGAAGCGGAGAACGCTTAAGGGGGAGAAAAATGTTTCAGATCAATTGCCTGAATCCCATTTCCAAAGTGGGACTGGATCGTCTGACAGCAGACTATAAAGTAATCGATAATATGAATGACGCAGAGGGCGTTCTGGTCCGCAGTGCTTCCATGCATGAGCTGGAGCTGCCGGAAAATCTGCTGGCAGTAGCGAGAGCCGGTGCCGGAGTCAACAACATTCCTCTGGATAAATGTGCGGAAAAGGGTATCGTAGTATTCAATACTCCCGGTGCCAACGCCAATGGCGTAAAGGAACTGGTGATCGCTGGTATGCTGTTAGCTGCCCGTGATGTGGTAGGCGGTATCGAATGGGTCAAGGCATCCAGGGATAATGCGGATATTGCCAAATCTGCAGAAAAAGAAAAGAAGAAATTCGCCGGTACGGAAGTAATGGGCAAAAAGTTAGGTGTCATCGGTCTGGGCGCTATCGGCGTTAAGGTGGCCAATACAGCAGTAAGCCTCGGTATGGAGGTCTATGGCTATGATCCTTATGTATCTGTCAATGCTGCTGGAACTTAAGCCGTTCTGTCAAGCATGTGACGAATGTGGAAGAAATTTATGCAGACTGTGATTACATTACGATACATGTACCGCTTCTGGATTCCACAAAGGGTATGATCAACAAGGAAGCTATCAGCAAAATGAAAGATGGCGTGGTCCTGTTAAACTTTGCAAGAGATCTGCTGGCAAATGAGGCAGATGTCCTGGAGGCATTAAAGAGTGGCAAGGTAGCCCGTTATGTATCTGATTTCCCGAATCCTACGACAGCAGGACAGCCCGGCTGTATCGTGATCCCTCATCTGGGCGCAAGCACCGAGGAATCCGAGGATAACTGTGCGAAGATGGCTGTGGAAGAACTGATGGATTATCTGGAGAACGGCAATATCCGCAACAGCGTAAATTATCCTGCCTGCGATATGGGCGTATGCAGCCAGGCCGGAAGAATTGCAATTTTCCATAAAAATATTGCCAATATGTTGAATCAGTTTACCGCAGTGATCGGTGAGAAGAACATCAATATCTCCGATATGACCAATAAATCCCGCGGTGAAGTGGCATATACCATGCTGGATATTGAAAATGCGGCAACACAGGATCTGGTAGAATCCTTACAGAAGATCGACGGTGTCTTCCGCGTACGTGTGGTAAAGTAAGACATTTGTCTGAATAGCAGAAAAATATGCAGGCATCGGCTATAAAAGGCCGGTGCCTGCTTTACGTTTCCGGTGTAATGCCAAAAACAGCGGAAATAGTGGTAAAATCAGTGTATAATGTCAGAAACTTACAGACATTTTTTCGTAAAAGCGTTGTATGATATGAGGGAATCTGTTATACTTGGCATGGACCAAAGACGTAAGCCACAAGAGAAAGAAGGAACAAAACAGATGAAATTTGATATGCATTGTCATACAAAAGAAGGATCTATGGATGGAAAGGTTCCTATTGACGATTTTATTGCGGAATTGATCCGCAAGGGTTTTAACGGTATGCTGGTCAGTGATCATAATTCTTATAATGGTTACCGCACGTGGAAACGAAATATAAAAGATCAAAAATTTAAAGACTTTGTGGTGTTGAAGGGGATTGAATACGATACCATTGATGCAGGACATATTCTGGTGATCATGCCGGAGACCATTAAGCTGAAAATTCTGGAGCTTCGTGGATTGCCGGTGCAGATCCTGATCGATATCGTGCATAAGAACGGTGGAATATTAGGGCCGGCACATCCCTGCGGAGAGAAATATTTAAGCTTCACCAATACCCTGAAGAAGCGGAATCAGATGGCGGTGATGAATCAGTTTGATTTTCTGGAAGGCTTCAATGCCTGTGAGAGTGTAGAGAGCAACCATTGCGCAAAGGTACTGGCGGAAATGTACGCACTGCCAACCTTCGGTGGAAGCGATGCTCACAAAACGGACTGTATCGGTATGGCGTATACCGATATACCAGAGAAGATCAGTTGTGAATCCGATTTGATCCGGGCAGTGAAGCTGGGAGAAGGAATCAAATGCGGAGGCTCCTATTACCGCGGCACTACCAAGGAGAAAATCGGAAAAGCCAATAATATTCTGGTACAGTCCTTCTGGTTCTATAACAGACTGGGAAGCCTGTACCGGCATCACAGAAGAAAGGCAGAAATGCATAAGATGGTATAGGTCCTTTGGGCCTATACTTTTTTTATACACATCGTAATCTAAGTTCATAAATTCTTAAGATGCTTTTACTATAGAAATAGGGTATAATGTGCATAGATAAGTAAGAAATATGGATTGCTCCGTAGAACTTGCTGTCAGGGGGAACCCGTAGGATTACAGACCGTAATAAAGAGGAGAAAAATGTATGAGAAAAAATTTAAGGGGCAGAAAAGCAACTGCGATTGCTCTGGCATCCGTTATGGCAATGTCGCTTGCAGCCTGCGGCAGGCAGGATGGATCGAATCAGGTGGGACAGACAGAACAGAAGGAATATGTATATGTTCCCGAATACCTGGAGTTGGATGATAATACGAATTCCAGCTACAGTAACATGACAGTACAGGGAGATAAGCTGTATTATACAAATTACCAATGGGATGAAGCTTCCGGTGAGAGCAAGGTCTTGCTTGGAACTTATTCGCTGACAGACGGTTCCCGGGAGGATCTGCCGATCACCATTAATGCGGACGGCGGTGGAATCTATTCCATGCAGGCAGACGCGGAAGGTAATATTTATACTGCGGAATTTGAGTGGAATGCCACAGAAGGTGATGACGCTTATACACAGCAGACGACTGTGTTGCACAAGTACGATGCATCCGGTACGGAGCTGGTGACACAGGATATCACGGATATCATGCAGCAGGATGAGAACAATTCCTATGTGGGCAGCATGTGCCTGGACGACCAGGGCAGATTTTATATCAGCTCTGATTCATTGATCCGGCTGTTTGGCAGTGACGGACAATTTCAGGGAGCTGTGCAGACGGACAGCCAGTGGATCCAGGGCATGGGAAAGGCAAAAGACGGCAAGGTATACCTGGCTTATTATGACCAATCCGGCAATGTGAAGCTATCCCAGATCGACTTTGACGGCAAGGCATTGGGACAGACATATGATAACTTCCCGAACACGAACGGCAACGGAGGATTATGTGCCGGAATAGAAAATGATCTCCTGGTGAATACGGATACTGCCCTGTATGATTATAGTCTCGCAGACCAGAAGACTACCGAAGTACTGAGCTGGCTGGACAGTGATATTAACGGCAGTTATGTTACCTATGCCGCAGCCACCGCAGACGGTAAGATCCTGGCAGTGGTCAATGACTGGAACACAGGGGAAACTGACCTGGTGAAGCTGACCAGAACCAAGGCCAGTGAGGTAGCACAGAAGTCCCAGATCACGATCGGAACCCTGTATACCTCCCAGAGCCTTCAGGCAGCAGCCGTAGCCTTCAACAAGCAGAGTAATGAATATCATGTCAATATTAAAACATATATTGATGATAATAACTGGACCGAAACTTCCTGGGCGGATGGCATTACAGCCATGAACAATGATATTACCTCCGGAGCCGGGTGCCCGGATATCCTGGATCTGTCCAACCTGGATGTCAAGGAACTGGCTTCCAAGGGTGTATTCGAGGATATGACACCTTATCTGGAGAAGAGCAGTGTATTAAGCAAGGACGATTTCTTTGAAAATATTGTAGACAGTTATACCTTTGACGGAAAACTGGTGGGAATTCCGAAGAGCTTCACCTTAAACACGATCGTCGGCAAGACCTCCGAAGTAGGTGATAAGAAGGGCTGGACCATTGACGATATTATAGCCTATGCAGGCCAGCACGAAGGTGCTTCCCTGTTTGAGGCATGACCAAGAGCGGTATGCTGTACACACTGTTAGCCTATGATCTGGACAGCTATATTGACTGGGAGACAGGAAAGTGCAGCTTTGATTCAGAAGATTTCCAGAAAGTACTGGAATTTGTCAATACCTTCCCCGAAGAGTATGACTGGCAGAATGATGACAGATCTACACCGGCGAAGATCCAGTCCGGTGAAGTACTGTTGAATATGACAGGCATCTATCAGCTGAACAGTATTCAGGAGGAGGAAGCTATGTTCGGTGAGCCGGTAACCTATATCGGATATCCTACCTCCGGCGGTGGCAGCGGTACTTATATGCAGGCCAGTGAGCTGTATGCGATTACCGCCAAATCCTCCAACAAGGACGGCGCATGGGCATTTATTGAGAACTACCTGAATCAGCCGTTTGATGATCTATATTCCTATGGACTTCCCGCCAGAAAGTCTGCACTGGATGATATGGTGGAGAAGGCACTGAATGTGACATATATGACAGATGAAAACGGTGAGCAGATCCTGGATGAGAACGGGAATCCGATTCCGGAGGACGGTACTTCCGGCATCAGTTACGGAGACTGGGAGTACACCTATCACACTCCTACCGAGGAAGAAATCAATATTCTGAAGGAGCTGATCAGTGTGGCTGAACCTTCCAGTGCAACCGGTAATGATGAGATCACCAATATCATCACGGAGGAAGCGGAAGCATTCTTCAAAGGTCAGAAGTCCGTAGCGGATGTGGCAGGTGTCATTCAGAGCCGTGTACAGGTCTATGTGAATGAAAACAGATAAAGGAAAGGCTTAAAATATCGTGAGCAGACAGCATGTGAAACATACGCGTAAGCATCACAAATTAGATAGAAGAATGCGAAAACTCAAGAGGAGCTCGGGGCTTTTTATAGCCCCCAGCTTCCTTGGAGTTCTTGCGTTCTTTTTTCTACCCTTTCTGGTTGTGATCTTTTATTCCCTGGTGGACAATCCCATCAGTATGAATTTTGTCTTTTTAGACAACTTTAGAAATGTAGTGCAGAATGCCGCTTTCCGTACAGCGGTACATAATACCGCTGTGTTCTCGGCCATTGCCGTACCGCTGGCAGTGGTATTGTCCCTGCTGCTTGCCATTGTATTGGAATCCAAACTTCCGTTCCGGAGCCAGTTCCGTACGTTTTTCTTAAGCCCCATGATGGTACCGGTAGCCTCCATCGTGTTGATCTGGCAGGTATTGTTCCATTATAACGGTGCAGTCAATGATCTTCTGGGAGTCTTCGGCGTAGAGAAGATTGACTGGCTGAAGTCCAGCTATTCCATTATTGTTATCGTAATCCTGTTTTTGTGGAAGAATCTTGGATATAATATGATCCTGTTCATGGCAGCCCTGGCCAGCATTCCCAATGATCTGCTGGAGGTGGCGAGGCTGGAGAGCGCAACACCGCTACAGACCTTTTTTTACATCAAGATCCGGTATCTGTCATCGACTTTTTTGTTTGTGACGATCATGTCCCTGATCAGCTCTTTTAAGATCTTCCGTGAGATCTATCTGCTGACAACAGATTATCCTTACGATTCCATCTATATGCTGCAGCATTTCATGAACAATAAGTTCAAGAGTCTGGATTATCAGACATTGTCTGCAGCAGCGATACTGATGTCTCTCGTCATGGTCGTGATCATCGGACTTCTGTTCGCAGTGGAAAATCATTTCGGAAAGGATGTGGAAGGCTGATGGAGCAGAAGCTTAAAAAACCTGTACCGCCTGAACTTAGAAGGGCAATCCGGTTCAAAAAGAGAAAGAAGATATTTGAGAATGTCCGCATCAGCATAGCAACAGTGATCGCAGCCTTTTTTGCCATACTGTTCCTGATGCCGATCGTTCTGACGATCACCAATTCTTTCATGTCATCTTCGGAGATATCAGCGAACTATGGTTCGGTATTTGCCACGAATGATAAGGGCGGCAAGGTCTATATTTCCGAAAAAGTGAATTTGAAATTTATTCCGGATATCGTATCCTTCAGCCAGTATACTACAGTGCTTTTGAAAAGCCCGGAATATCTGCTGAAATTCTGGAATTCCGTGATCCTGGTGGGACCGATCGTACTGTTTCAGCTGATCGTGGCATCGCTGGCGTCTTATGGATTCGCCAGGTACTCGGGGAAGCTGAGGTCATTGGTATTTTTTTCCTATGTGATATTGATGCTGATGCCGTATCAGGTAACGCTAGTACCCAATTATCTGGTGGCGGAAAAGCTGAATATATTAAATACGTACTGGGCCATCTGGCTGCCCGGGATCTTTTCACCCTTTGCAGTCTATCTGCTGACGAAGTTCATGAAGAGAATTCCTGTGGGGGTCATGGAGGCGGCACAGATTGACGGTGCCGGAGAGTGGCAGATCTATCGGCTGATCTGTATGCCGTTGTGCAAAGGAGCGCTGTGTTCCGCAGCCATCCTTGTATTTATCGATTACTGGAATATGGTGGAACAGCCGCTGATCCTGTTATCCGATGCGGAGATGCATCCCTTGTCCGTATTCTTAAGCAAGATCAATTCCGGAGAGATCGGACTGGCATTCGCCGTGGCTACGATCTACATGGTGCCCAGTCTTCTGGTATTTCTCTACGGAGAAGAATATCTGGTAGACGGAATTACCTACCAGGGCGGTGTCAAAGGCTAGGATCACTGATTTTGAGGATATACCGGCATGGATCCGACTGTCGGAGTACAGATAGAAAGAGAAGTATAGAGGAGAAGCAAGATGAACGAGAACGGTGGAAAAAAGAGAAGAGAATGGGTTAAAAATGCAGCCATTATATTCTTGTCTGTAATGTTAGTGCTGACATTTTTCTCCAACACATTTATGAACTATTCCCTTCCGGAGGTGGCGGCACAATATGTACAGTCTGGCACCATCACGGCGAAGATCCGCGGTACCGGTACGGTGGAAAGCGGAGATCCTTATAATGTGAAGATCAGTGAGACCCGTACGATCTCCAGTGTTCTGGTAAAGACCGGGGACAAGGTAGAGAAGGGAGCTCCCCTGCTGTTACTGGAGGATAAGGAAAGCAAGGAACTGACCGATGCCCAGGCTGCATTGGATAAGGCAATGCTGGATTTTGAGCTGGCATTGTTATCCGGTGACATTTCCAATTCTACCTTCCAGAATGTACAGAACGGAAATGTGGCTTCCATAAACACTTATCAGAGTCGCATTGTGGCGGCGGAGGCAGAGATCGACAGATGGCAGAAGCAGGTGGATGAAGCCACCAACGCAATCAATCAGCTGAAGACCGCACAGGTGAACGTGGATGCCGGAGGAACGCCAGACACCGGTTCGGAGCAGAATAAGGTGAACGCAGCCCAGGCAGCATTAAACAGTGATGAAGTCAAGATTGCGAAAGACAAGATCAGCGAATGGCAGGCAGCTCAGGCCACCTGTCAGGCCACCATCGATAAATACAATGAGAACATTGCAAGTTCGGTATCCGGTAATGGCTTTGTCAATCAGGTGACAGAGGACGAATACCAGCTGGCACTGAAGAACAGGGAACAGTATCAGTCGCTGATCAATGAACGACAGGCATTTATCAATAACAATCCGGACAAGGTGAAAGCATATGATGAGAAGGTAAAAGCGCTTGCAGATGCCAACAAGGCACTGGCAGATAAACAGAACAGCAAGGAGAACAGCACCAATTCCCTGACGGTGCAGACCCAGAACTGGCAGACCGAACTGGATAAACGAAATATCCAGCTGAAAGCAGCACAGGATACCAAGGAACAGCTGCTGAAGGATATTTCCACGGAACTGAATCTGGATTACCAGTTAGACAGTCTCCAGAAGCAGAGAGATGATATCGCAAAATTACAGGAGAATGCGGTAGGTGCCAGCATCGAAGCCCCCATTTCGGGTACCATTACCAGCGTAACAGTCAAGGCAGGAGACGAGGCACAGCCGGATACTGCACTGGTGACCATGCAGCCGGAGGGTAAGGGCTTTACCATGAGCTTCTCCGTGACCAATGATCAGGCGAAGAGACTTTCTGTGGGAGATAAGGCAGACCTGGTGAACTCCTGGAGATACAGTGATATGGATATTACCCTGGCCAGCATCAAGCCGGATACCACAGATCCCGGACAGAAGAAGCTGCTGACCTTTGATATCACCGGAGATGAAGTGACACCCGGACAGTCCTTAAATGTATCCGTAGGACAGAAGAGTGCCAATTACGATCTGATCGTACCCAACAGTGCCATCCGTGAGGACAGCAACGGTAAGTTTATCCTGATCGTGGAATCCAAGAGCAGTCCTCTGGGCAATCGTTATGTTGCAACCCGTGTAGATGTGGAAGTGTTGGCAAGTGATGACACCCAGTCCGCAGTGAGTGGGGCGTTATATGGCTCTGAATTTGTCATTACGACATCTACCCAGCCGGTAGAGGCAGGAAAGCTGGTCAGACTGGCAAATAATTCATAAAAGGTCTTTCAGACGGAAAATAATTTAACAGGAAGGAAGAAACAGATCAGATGTTTCGGATTCGAATACAGAATAAAAAGAAATGCATATGGTACTGCAGTGCAGTAGTATCCTTTCTTCTGTTCCTGCTTTTGCTGGGATGGACCAACCATCTGGCAAATACCCAGGATGCCCAGCAGATGGCCGGACGCTGGAGTGAAAAAAAGGATGTGGCACAGATCAGCTGCTTTTTCTCCTCCAAAGCGGAAGTGACGGAGGATACCATTCAAAGCTTTGAATATTCACTGAAAAATGTGCTGCAGGAGGCCTCTATTACAGAGACCTCAGAGAACCCCAGTGCAAGACTCTGGGTGGATGCCTACAGTGCGGACGGCAAGATCACCCTGGTCAACGGGAAAAATACGCTGGATGCCAATGCCATCGGTATCGGCGGAGACTTTTTTATGTTCCATCCGTTGAAACTGATCACCGGCGCCTATTTTTCCGGTAATGATCTGATGCAGGATTATTGTATCATCGATCAGGATGCGGCCTGGCAGCTGTTCGGCTCTAATGATGTGGTGGGCATGACAGTATATATCGGCAATGTACCCCATATCGTCACCGGTGTGGTGCAGCGCCCGGACAGCAGAATGGATAAAGCGGCGGGACTGAATTCCACGGTGGTCTATGTGTCTTATGAGACACTGTCTGCTTATGGTACGAATAACGGGATCAATCATTACGAGATCGTGATGCCGAACCCTGTGGATGAGTTCGCCTACGGCAAAGTAAAAGAAGGGATCGGCATAGATGAGAAAAACGTTGAGATCGTGGAAAACAGCAGACGTTATTCTCTGCCCAACCGGATCAAAACAATCCTTGCCTTCGGAACGCGTTCCATGAACGGAAAAGCCATCATCTACCCCTACTGGGAGAATCTGGCGAGAGGCTATGAAGACATTATTGCATGCTTACGGTAGTTATGCTGCTTCTGTTATTATATCCGGTAGTGACCGTTATCTGGTGCTTTGTACACTGGTGGCGCCATAAGGGCTGGACCTTGAAGGAGGTATGGCATACCGGTAAGGATAAGGCAGAGCGGGCTGTGGAACGCCGCAGAGAGAAAAAGCACCCCCACAAGGAGAGGGATGTCCTGGAGGAATTGGAACGGGAACTGGAGGAAGACCCTTATGCAGACAGTGAATTCTCCTGGCTGACGGATGAACCGGCGGAGGAAACAGAGCTTGCGGATGCAGCTTCGGAAGAGCCGGAGAAAGCGCAGACAATGAACATGCAGACAGAGGAAACGCAGACACCGGAGGAGACAAAAGAGGAACAGCAGTCGTAAAACAACAGACACAGACAAGAAAAGGAGAGGGAGAATGAAAAAGAAAGGGAAAAAACTGATCAGTATCGCGTTGACCGTGGCAATGATCGCAGGTCTGACTGCCTGTGGAAAGGGTAACGGCGGGAACGGAAACGGCGGCAGCAGTGCGGCCGATGCCAGTCTTGCAAAACAGTATGTATTTAAGGAACAGGCCCTGGATCTCAATATGGATTCAGACAATATGAATATTGATCTGCTGACCAGAAAGGGAGATACGGTTTACCTTCTGTTTGAGACCTATGAATATTCCGATAACGGCAGTCAGAGTACGCTGCATCTTACTACAATGAAACAGGATGGTACCGTCATTGGCACCGTAGAACTGCCTATGTGGAAGGAAGGAGAGGCTCCGGCTACTCCGGCACCTGCACAGGGCGGTGAGGCTTCTGGGGACGGAAATGAAGCAGTGCCTCTTACGGAGCAGGCGGCCAGCACACAGGATATTGCGGCAGCGGATATGGATGTGGGAGATGCACCGGCAGGGAACAGCAGTTATACTAGCACATCGCTCAACAATTGTACGGTCGGCTCGGATGGAAATGTCTACGGAATACGCAATTACTATAGTGAGACATATTCCGAAGATGATTACAGCAGTACGAATGATTATACATTGATCTGCTGGAGTGCGGATGGGACTATCTTATGGGAAGCTGATCTGAATGATATGAATACAGAAGAAAGCTATTCCTGGGTACATAGTATCATCCCCAATGAGGATGGGACCCTGACACTGATGTTAAGCGGTGATAAAATAGAGAAATGCACTGTGACGGAAGAGGGTATCACAGACCGGAAGGAGCTGCCAGAGGCAGCAGCAACACTTTTCAACAATGCAAGCTCGAATATCATTACGCCGGATGGCAAGCTGCAGATCATCTATTATGATGAGAGCAATTACACGGATATGTATATCGCAACCTATGATCCTGCAACAGATGCGGTATCAGAAGGAATAAAGCTTTCCTCGACACTGACCAACGGCGGTTATTATAATATGGTGCCCGGAGACGGTGACATCCTGTACTATGCCGATAGTAACGGATTGTTTGGTTATAATGTGCAGACACAGGAGTCGAAGCAGATCATGAGTTATATCAATTCAGATCTGGATGCGGCAGCCTGAACAATTTCCTGATACTGGACGAGGAACAGTTCCTGGGCTTTTACTATGATAACAACGAAGGCAAAATATGCGGCGGTCTGTTCACCCACGTGAAGCCGGAGGATATCAAGGACAGGATCGTTCTTACACTGGCCGGTAACTATATCGACTATGATCTGAAGAGAAAAGTAGTAGAGTATAATAAGTCCGGTGACACTTACCGTATTGTAGTCAAGGAATACAATACCTACAACACTTCAGAGGATTATACTCTCGGTGTGAAGCAGTTAAATAATGATATCATCTCCGGAGGAATGCCGGATATTCTGGTCGTGGACAGCAATATGTCAATGGACAGCTATATTGCCAAGGGACTGGTGGCAAATGTGGATGATCTCATTGCGGGGGATGAGGAATTATCGAAAAACGACTATCTGCAGAATGTCTGGGATGCGTACCGTGTGGACGGTAAACTGTACTATGTGATTCCTTCCTTCTATATCTCTACTATGGTAGGAAAAGAATCTATTTTCGGTGACCGTACCTCCATTACTATGGAAGAACTGCAGACGATCCGGGATACCATGCCGGAAGGAACCGCACTCTTCAGTGATGAGACCAGAGACAGCTTCCTGTATACCATGATGAATTATTGTGGCAGTGATTTCGTGGATGTATCCACCGGAAAATGTGCATTTGATACGGATAATTTCGTGGCAATGCTGACCTATGCAGCCGGGCTGCCGGTAGAATATGGAGAGGATTACTGGGGAGAGGATTACTGGAATAACTATGAATCCCAGTTCCGTGAGGACAGAACCCTGCTGGATGGCATCTCCATCAGCAACATCCGTGATCTGAACGGTACGATCAACGGTGTCTTCGGTGAGGATATCTCCTTTGTGGGCTTCCCGACCGATGGAGACATGGGATCCATATTATGGGCAGGTAACAGGATGTATGCCCTGTCTGCAAAATCCAAGAACCTGGACGGTGCATGGGAATTCCTGCGCTACTATCTGACACAGGAATATCAGGATAAAATACAGGAACAGGAATACAATCTTCCGGTACTTCGCAGCACCTTTGAGAAGAATGTGCAGGATGCTACGAAGAAGCCGTATTATACGGATGAGAACGGCAACAAAGTGGAATACGATGAGACCTATTACATCAATGGGGAGGAAATACTGCTGCCGCAGCTGACACAGGAGCAGGTGGACAGGATCGTAAGCTTTGTGGAAAGCGTGAACAAGAGAGGATACTATAATGAGGCAATCTCCAATATCATTTCGGAAGAAGCCGGAGCATACTTCTCAGGACAGAAGAGTGCGAGAGATGTGGCAGGTGTCATTCAGAGCCGTGTACAGGTCTATGTAAACGAGAACAGATAAACGGAAGATAGCACTGCGTAGAGCAGAATAGTAAAAGATGGCGGTCTGTTGAAAAACAGGCCGCCATTTATAGCATGGCGCCTTAGCCAAGGCGGATGGGAATGCCCTGCTTTTTCAGATGTGTCGTCAGGGTAAGCTCCTGTCCGTGCTCCCTTAACCACTGCTTATAGATCCGGTAATCCGGCATGATGTGCTCGACCATGTTCCAGAAGTCCTTCGAATGGTTCATATGAGTCAGGTGGCAGAGCTCGTGGACTACCACATAATCCAGAGGACCGGCGGGACCGTAGATCAGGCGGTAATTGAAGGATAAAGTTCCTCTCGAGGAACAGCTTCCCCAGCGGGTCTTCTGGTCACGGATGGTGATAGAAGTGTAGTGCCCACCGGTGAACCTGTGGTAGTATTCCACACGGTTCGTGAACACTTCTCTGGCAGCATTCCGATATCGGTTTTCCAAAGCCTGCAATCTGCGGAGCTCCGCAACGGTCAGCGGCTGATTGTCATATAGATTCATGAGAGTGCCTTTCACATACAGGGATGTTGATCCTCTGAGTATCGTTGTAAGTTTGAACAGATTAAATATACTGCGTATGGCTTGAAAAGTAAACGCAGAAATTGTAGAATATTGCGTAACGGCTCGCAGACGAAACGAAATGTCTGTTTCGGAAATAAGGCCGGTCACAAAGCGGCGCAGGCGCATTCATGTGACTTTGGGAATGGCAAGGACGGAACCGTTACAGGAAAGGAAAAAAGTAAATACTATGGGTAAATGTATTTTGATTGGCGCAGGAGATCTCACGATGGGAGAACTGTCTGTGACGGAGGAAGATTATGTGATCGCGGTGGACGGCGGCTTAAGCTACTGCGGGCTCCTGCATGTGGAGCCGGATCTGATTATCGGAGATTGTGACTCGATGACCGAACAGGAGAAGCTTGCTGTGGAACAGTTACAACAGACCGTTCCGGAGAAGATCTGCCGCCTGCCGGAGTGTAAGGATGACACAGACATGCTGGCAGCTATCAAGCGGGGGCTGGAGCTGGGTTATACCGATTTCCGTATTTATGCGGCCACAGGTGGGAGATTTGATCATACTCTGGCAAATATCCAGTGTCTGCTGTATCTCAAAAATCATGGCGCGGTGGGGTACCTGGTAGACGGTACGGGAATGGTGCTCGTACTGCAGAACGAAGCTGTGCATTTCCGGAAGGAGCTGGAGGGCACCATGTCACTGTTTGCCCTGACGAAGGAGGTAAAAGGCGTGAATATCCGCGGCATGAAATATCCTTTGGAAAATGCCGTGATCACCAACGATTTCCCCATCGGGATCAGCAATGAATTCCTGGGAGAGGAAGCAGAGGTGTCCGTAGAGGACGGCGGACTGGGATGCATGATCCGGCACTATGAGGGTGAAGTATAACCATGGCAGCCGGAAATGTACGCTTCGAAGATGATCAAGGAGGTGGCACCGAATGTCCACCTCCTTGGTGTTTTTGCGAAAAAAATCTTTAGAAAATCTTTTGTTTTTTCTGTAGGTGAAATTAGAAATTATAAATTAGAATCAGAAACAGACAGGGGAGAGGATCCCCTTGCCGCATGTGGCAGAATGAGAGGGAGTCATGGAGAACAATAAATATCATATTCTCATCGTGGAGGATGATAAGGAAATCCGGGATGGTGTGGAAATCTATCTGAAAAATCAGGGGTATCAGGTATGGAAAGCTGCCAACGGTAAGGAAGGACTGGAGATCGTAACACGGGAAGAGATTCATCTGGCTATCCTGGATATTATGATGCCGGTGATGGACGGTGTGACAATGTTAATGAAGCTGCGGGAACAGAATCACGAGTTCCCGGTGATCATGCTGTCCGCCAAGTCCGAGGAAGTAGATAAGATCATGGGATTAAATATGGGAGCGGATGACTATGTGACCAAACCCTTCACACCGTTGGAGCTGTTGGCGAGGGTGAATTCCCATCTGCGCAGATATTCCAAATATCTGACGGCGGTCAGTGGGGAAGAACAGGAAAAATCCCATGTGTATACCATCGGTGGACTGGAACTGAACGAAGAAACCGTGGAAGTGACGGTGGACGGAGAAGCAGTGAAGCTGACTCCTATGGAATTCAAGATCGTACAGCTCCTGATCAAGAATCCGGGCAGAGTATTTTCCGCGGATGAGATCTACGAGCGTATCTGGAACGAGAAAGCAGTCAACACGGATACTATTATGGTACATGTGCGGAACATCCGGGAGAAGATCGAGATCGATCCACGCAACCCCAAATACCTGAAAGTGGTATGGGGTGTAGGTTATAAGATCGACAAACAATAAATGCGGATGTGGGAAACAAAGCGTTTCGGCAGGCAGAGGGAAATGACTGGAGAGGTGTAAGAATGGAACAGGTAACAGAGGCTGTGAAAGCGGAGACAACGGAAAAACGGGAAAACCGAGGAAACAGAAAGCCTGCAGTCAAATGGCTGATCGTCGGACTGATTGTCAGTCTGGCAGCTTCCGGCATTTTTACTGCCTGTTACGGAATCTTCGAGCGCAGGGCGGAGAGCAGGAGAAATGAACAATACATTGCGGATCCGCTGGAGACGTCGAATACGATTACTTATCTGTATCAGAACTGCTATCTGCTCTACCGTGATCTGTACAACAAAGAACACCAGACTTCCTTAAGCTATGGAGAATTATATATGCAGTCCACGGAGGGGAATGAATGGCTCAATGATGACCAGAAGCGGGCAGAAATGGCGGACGGAGATACGGAGGACCTCACCATACCGGAAGGAGAAGATCCCGAAGACTATGTAGCCCAGGGAAGCTTTGCAGTACAGACCAGGGAATACCTGGAAGAGCACTTCAATACCCTGGAAAGCTCCTTTGGTCAGCTGAATAATTTGTATGATTATAGGATCCGGGATACTAAGACCGGAGAGATCCTAAGTAATCTGGCGGATACGGATATTGTGGCGGAGGACCAGAGCTTTTATCTGACTTTTGTATTTGACGACTATGGAAATGATGCCACCTTAGGGAATACGGTGATCGGATCGGATACGACAACCCTTCGCAAGACAGCGGCGGAAGTGATCCGTAATTGCGGTCTTACGCGCATGGTGGATGCCAATATGGGCAGCGAAATCTCTGCCGGTCATAATACCATGTTCCGGCTGGAAATGCCGAGAAATTGTGAGATCACCTACTGCATCTCCAGACAGGCGGCACAGAGTCTGGGACAGAACGGTCAGTATATTTATTATGATCAGGACATGAACAATGTCAGTGTTTACTTTTCCATGGGAGACCAGTATACATCCTACTATCTGTCCGGATGCCAGCAGATGTTTCTGATCCTGTGTCTGTTGATCTTCCTGCTGGCGCTTGTATTGCCGGGACTTGAGGAAGAGAGAGCCTGGGAGAAGGTGGTCTGCTGAAGCTGCCTGTCGAGGCGATCGTTGTGATCCTTGTGGTGATCGCCGGCATTGGAAGTGAACAGGTGGTAGGACTGGTATCCTGGGTAAGGAGCGGTCATGCGCTGAACACGGTTTTACAGGGAAACAGTGCGCAGATACAGATGTCGACCACAATACTGACCTATGCATTAAATGTTCTGGCAGTGGCAGCCTTGTTTTTCATTGCCTGGTGCTTGGGAGTATCCCTGCGGGCAATGCGGGTTCAGGGAGCCAGAGCGTATTTGAGACAGCACAGCTTGTGCTATCTGTTAGTGCCTTTCTGGAAAAAACTGTGGAGAGGAATGAAGAAGGGATTCTCCATTGGCAGGGATAAGGTGGTGGATGTCTATCATGATGCAGAGCATTTTGATGTGACGAAGGATGCCAAAAAGCTGATCCTGCGGATTGTGCTGTGGAATGCCCTGATCCTGGTGGTGATATGCAGTCTGCCGCTGGGAGGACTGACCATCGCAATCATCTATTCTGTGATACTGTACTTTCTGCTGCGGCGCTATATCAGCAAATTACAGAAAAAGTATGGTTTGTTATTAAAGGCCACTAATGAGATCGCCCAGGGCAATCTGAATGTGACCATTGAGGAGGATCTGGGAGTATTTGAACCCTTCAAGCCGCAGATCTACCGGATCGAAGAGGGCTTTCGTAATGCAGTGGCGGAGGAAGTAAAGAGCCAGCGGATGAAGTCGGAACTGATCACGAATGTATCCCACGATCTGAAGACCCCGCTGACGGCTATCATTACTTATGTAAAGCTGCTGCAGGAGCCGGGAGTGACGCAGGAGCAGCGCAAGGAGTATCTGGAGACGCTGGATCGGAAAGCTTTGCGGCTGAAAGCACTGATTGAAGACCTGTTTGAAGTCAGCAAGGCAAATTCCCGGAATATCACGCTTGATATCCGCGATGTGGATATCGTAAGCATGGTCAAGCAGGTGGAATTCGAGATGGAAGACAAGCTGACGGATGCCGGACTGGAAGTGCGGATGAGCCTGCCGGAAGAGAAGGTCATCGTGCCGTTGGACAGTCAGAAAACCTTCCGTATTTTTGAAAATCTGTTTGGCAATATTGCCAAGTATGCGTTACCCGGCACCAGAGTCTATGTCAACGGTTTCACGGCAAAAGAGGATGTGACGATCATCTTAAAAAATATCACGGCACAGGAGTTGTCCGTATCCGGAGAGGAACTGACGGAACGGTTCGTCAGAGGAGACACCTCACGTAATACCGAGGGCAGCGGACTGGGGCTGGCCATCGCCAAAAGCTTCACGGAACTGCAGAGCGGCAAATTCCGGATCGAACTGGACGGAGATCTGTTCAAGGTGGTATTGACCTGGAAAGTGAAGCGGGAAGATGGCAGAAACAGTGCGGCAGAAGAAGGCATGAGCACTGAAATACCGGAAAAACAGGAACTGCAATCATAAAAAGTATTATGATGCTAGGTTAAAATAAATCAATAATTTAAAGCTAAAACATCCACATTTACGTAGAAATATGTTAAATGTGGATGTTTTCAATTGCAAATGAGTGTGCTACAATAATGAAAACTTCAAAGAGAAGTATTACGGATCTGAAGTGTGGAACAGCTGTGCAGAACGCACAAGCTGTATGAAGAGAAAAAGGAGCAGTAAACAATGGGAATGACAATGACACAGAAGATACTTGCCCGTGCAGCGGGTCTTGAGCAGGTACAGGCAGGACAGCTGATCGAGGCACAGCTGGATCTGGTGCTGGGCAACGATATCACCAGTCCGGTGGCAATCAAGGAAATGGATAAAATGAAGGTGCAGGGGGTGTTTGATAAGGATAAGATCGCACTGGTACCGGATCATTTTGTTCCCAATAAGGATATTAAGTCTGCGGAGCACTGCAAATGTGTCCGTGAGTTTGCAAGACGCAATGAGATCACTAATTATTTCGAAGTGGGAGAGATGGGTATCGAGCATGCCCTGCTTCCGGAGAAAGGACTTACTGTAGCCGGAGATGTGATCATCGGTGCAGATTCCCATACCTGTACTTACGGTGCTTTGGGAGCATTTTCCACCGGTGTGGGAAGCACGGATATGGCAGCCGGTATGGCTACCGGTAAGGCATGGTTCAAAGTACCTGCAGCAATCAAATTCAATCTGATCGGCAAACCCGCAGAATGGGTCAGTGGTAAGGATGTGATCTTACATATCATCGGCATGATCGGTGTGGACGGTGCACTGTACAAGTCTATGGAATTTGTAGGGGACGGTATCGCCAATCTGTCCATGGATGACCGTTTCACCATTGCCAATATGGCCATTGAGGCCGGTGGCAAGAATGGTATTTTCCCTGTGGATGAGAAAGCTATTGCTTATATGGAAGAACACTCCAAGCGTCCCTATAAAGTATTCGAAGCAGACCCGGATGCACAGTATGATGCGGAGTATACCATTGACTTAAGCACTTTACGGCCTACCGTGGCCTTCCCTCATCTGCCGGAGAATACACATACCATCGATGAGATCCACGAGATGGACGCCATTGCCATCGACCAGGTAGTCATCGGTTCCTGCACCAACGGACGTATTGACGATCTGCGCATCGCAGCAAAGGTACTCAAGGGCAGACATGTGGCGAAAGGCATGCGCTGCATCGTAATTCCTGCCACCCAGTCCATCTATATGCAGGCTATGGAAGAGGGACTTCTGAAGACCTTTATTGAAGCGGGAGCAGTCGTAAGCACTCCTACCTGTGGACCCTGCCTTGGTGGATACATGGGTATCCTGGCAGAAGGCGAGAGATGTGTCTCCACGACCAATCGTAACTTTGTCGGACGTATGGGACATGTAAAATCCGAGATCTATCTGGCAAGTCCTGCAGTAGCGGCAGCCAGCGCCATCACCGGCAAGATTTCCTGCCCTTGTGAACTGAAATAGATGAATATAAGAAATAGAAAGGTAACGGAAAATGAACAACGCAAAAGGAATAGTTTTCAAATTCGGAGATAACGTGGATACTGACGTTATCATTCCCGCAAGATATCTGAATTCCTCCGATCCTGCAGAACTGGCCACTCACTGTATGGAGGATATTGACAGGGACTTTATTAAAAATGTAAAAAAGGGTGACATCATCGTAGCGGAGAAAAACTTCGGCTGCGGCTCATCCAGAGAGCATGCCCCCATCGCCATCAAGGCTGCAGGTGTCAGCTGTGTCATCGCAGAGACCTTCGCCAGAATCTTCTACCGCAATGCCATTAACATCGGACTGCCCATCATTGAGTGTCCCGAGGCATCCCGGAAGATTCAAAACGGCGATGAAGTCGAGATAGATTTCAATACCGGAGTGATCCAAGATCTTACCACAGGCGAAAGCTTCCAGGGACAGGCGTTCCCCGAGTTCATGCAGAAGATTATCGCCGCAGAGGGACTGATCAACTATATCAACAGTCAGGAATAAATTGAGTGCATGGTTCGTAACGTAGGGTTGCCATAACCCCCACGAACGCACGCAGCAGATGGAACATCCTTCCGGGGTGTCAGGTCTCCCGGAGGGAATTTTCTGACGAAAAGTGATATAGCGGTCGAGAAAATATCACCATCGTCCGGCAAACATTCTCGGAAGGACATTCCATCCGCTGCAGGCGTTCTATATTTTCTCATAATATCTGTACGTCATAGGCATTTCTATTGTTTTGGTGCAAATCGCATCAAAATAGCAAAATCAGTACAAAAAATCTTCTAAATCAAACATTTTAT
>ERZ859980.368-NODE-368-length-30433-cov-2.243104_pt1 | contig 30433 bp, 34 predicted proteins | sample MGYA00509984_ERZ859980 | MGnify/ENA primary metagenome ERZ859980 (study PRJEB30046, sample SAMN00715173) | human gut metagenome | study: EMG produced TPA metagenomics assembly of the A metagenome-wide association study of gut microbiota in type 2... | reverse complement strand
AAATCTCAAAGGGCTAGCGATTGTAGCTTTTATATACTAGGAAGTTCGAAGAACTTTCATAGTATATAAAAATAGAGTGGCACTTTCCTGTAAAGGATAAGTGCCGCTTTATGCTATTGGTTAGTTAATTTTAACAAGTCTAAATTTGGAAAAAATATTAATAAATATTTGTTGAGATTTTTATTTTCATATGTTAAAATTAGAATGACTTACAAAAGGAGGAAAATAAAAGATGGAGAAAAAGAAATATGAAAAAATAATTATATCAATAATATTAATAATACAGACGATAATATTTATAATAGTAGGAGCAAATAAATCATATATTCATATGGACGAAGCATATTCATTAGGTCTTGCAAGTTATGATAAAGTTGAAATACAAGATAATGAAAACTTTTATAATATATGGCATGATGGAAAATATTATGAAGATTATCTATGTGTAAATGATGATGAAATTGGTCAATATAAACAAGTATATGAAAATCAAAAAAATGATGTTCATCCACCTTTATATTATTTAATATTAAGATTTGCAATGGGATTCCATAAAAATAGTTATTCAAAATGGCCAGGAATAATAATAAATATGATAATATATGCATTTGTAACAATATTTATGTATTTGATACTAAACAAAATATTAAAAGACAAATACAAATATAAAGAAAAATCTGCAATTATAGCTATGGTATCATCACTTGTATTAGCATCAATAACAAATGTAATATATATAAGAATGTATGCATTATCAACACTAAATGTATTGATTACAACATATTTACACTTAATGCTATTAGAGAAGAAAGAAATAGATTATAAGTTATTAATATTTATAGGAATTTCAGCACTTGCAGGTTCATTAACACATTATTATTATTTATTTTATTTAGCAATGATGTTTATAATGTTTGCAATAAAATATATAAAAGAAAAAAGATATAAAGAATTAATTGCATATATAGTAACAATGTGTATAGCAGGTGTAACATCTTTAATAATTTTCCCATATTCAATAAAACATTTATTTTTTGGATATAGAGGACAAGGAGCCTTAAGCAAATTAATCAAATTTCAGAGTTTTTAAAAAGCATAAAGATGTATATAAAGAAATTTAATAGACACGCATTTAATGGATTGTTATTTATTTTACTAGCATTGATAGTTGGATTAGGAATTTATAAAAAAGTAAATAAAAAGAAAATATTTGAGAACAAAAATCAGTATATAAAATATATAGCAATTCCAACAGCATTTTATACTTTATTAGTTTCATTATCAGCCCCTTGGATTGAATTAAGATATATAATGCCAGTATGTGGATTAGTATTTATATTAATTATATATTTATTAGAAAATGTTTTGGAAAATATTTTTAATGAAAAAAATGTATTTAGAGTTTTGGCAGTATGTTTAACAATTATATTGATAACACCTATAATATTTAAGATGGAGCCAGAAGAAGAATTTTTAGATAAAAGAGATATTGTAGAAGAGGTTCAAAATGAATTGAATGTTCCAACAATTTATATGTTTAATTCTAATGAAAATAGATTTTTAGATGATATATTGTTATTTTCAAAGTTAGATAATTCATATATAGCTAAAGATGTAGAATGTACAGATGAAAATATAAATAAAATTTTGAATGGTAAAGATTTATCAAATGGAATTTTAGTATTTATAAATGGTGGGCAAAATAATGATGAAATGATGGAAAAAATAAAAAATGCAACAGGATTAAATGAATGGAAATGGATTAAAGGATTAAATGCTTGTAATATATATTTAGTTAAATAATAGTAAAAAACACTTCGTTTGAAGTGTTTTTTTGATATATAATGTCAAATTATGTATGACGAAATTTGTTGACAAAATCTATGGTTGAGTATATATTAAATATGCCTTTCGCCCAAAGGTAGAAAGGAGGTGCAGTCATTGAAAGACTTCGTAGATTTGCTAAAACTCATAATAGTTTATTACATAATAAAGTATTTGAGCAAATAGCATAAAGAAAAGACTAAGAATTGGAGGTTCTTAGTCTTTTTATGTGCAATCTTTTAAGACTTCGTTTGCAATTGCTATAATTATATTAGCATAATTATAAAAAAATGTCAATGGTAAGAAAATTGTTTTAAAATACTAAATTGTACTGACCTCCCAGTATAATCAAAAAACATCAAAAAAATGGTATAAATATATAAGGTTTACAAACGAAACCAAAATTAAGAAAATAAGGAAAAAGAATGGAAAGATTATATAAATATATAGAAATAACAGATTTAAAAGATATGCTAAAAAAATCAGGAGAAAAATATGGTGAAAAAATAGCATATAAAATAAGACAAGAAAATGGATATAAAGAAATCACACATAATGAAGTAAGAAAAATGGTTGATGGACTTGGAACAAAATTGATAGATATGGGGTTAAAAGATAAAAGAATAGCTGTAATAGGTGAAAATAGATATGAATGGGAAATAGCGTATTTATCAATAGTTTGTGGGACAGGAACAGTAGTACCATTAGACAAATCATTACCAGAAAATGAATTAGAAAGTCTAATTGAAAGATCAAAAGCAGAAGCAATAATATGTTCACAAAAATATGTCGAAATATTAAAAAAGACAAAATTAAAATATATTATTTCAATGGATTTAGAAAAAGATAATGATGGAATCATATCACAAAAGAGACTTATATCAGAAGGAATACAGCTAGTAAAATCTGGAAATACAAGTTTTACAAATGCAAAAATTGATAATGAAAAAATGAGTATAATGTTATTTACATCTGGAACAACATCAATATCAAAAGCAGTAGCACTTTCACATAAAAATATATGTTCAAATTTAATGGATATATCATCAATATTAGATGTAAATTCATCAGATGTGTTTTTATCATTTTTACCATTACATCATGTATTTGAATGTACAGTTGGATTTTTATTTTCACTATATGTTGGAGCTGAAACAGTATTTTGTGATGGAATTAGACATATTCCAGAAAACTTAGCTGAATATAAGGTTTCTGTAATGGCATCTGTTCCAGCAATATATGAAAGATTATTCAAAATAATAAAAAAGCACTTGGAAAAACAAGGAAAAGTTGAACAAATACTTAAAGATGAAGAAAAATATAAAGATTCAAGTATGGAAAAGAAAAAAGAAGTATTTAAAGAAATACATGATTTACTTGGGGGAAATATAAAACTATTTATAAGTGGTGCTGCAAGTTTAGATCCAAGTATTGAAGAAAAATTTAGAAGGCTTGGATTTAATATGGTTCAAGGATATGGATTAACAGAAACATCACCAGTTGTTGCAATAGGAAATAAAAAATATCATAAAACAGGATCTATTGGAAAATGTGTTCCAAGTGATGAAGTGAAATTATTAGATGTAAATAAAGACGGAATTGGAGAATTAGCAGTAAAAGGACCTAATGTAATGCTTGAATATTATGAAAATAAAGAAGCAACAGAAAAAGTATTAAAAAATGGATGGTTTCAAACTGGTGATTTAGCAAGAATTGATGAAGAGGGTTATATATTTATTTGTGGAAGAAAGAAAAGTGTAATTGTATTAAAAAATGGCAAAAATATTTTTCCGGAAGAAATGGAAACATTAATTAATAAAGAAGATGGTGTAGAAGAATCATTTATTTTTGGAAAACCAATTTCAAAAGATCCAAATGATATAAAGATTTTTGTAAAAATTGTTTATAACAAAGAAAGTTTTGAAGGAAAAACAGAAACTGAAATAAAAGAATATTTTAATGAAAAAATAAAATCAATAAATAAAACAATGCCACATTATAAAGCAATTAGAGGAATTATTATTTCAGACAAACCATTAATAAAAACTACAACAAATAAAATTAAAAGAGAAAAAAATTTAGAACAAATAATTAAGGAGTTATAATGACAAAACAAATTTTAGGTAATGTATTTGAAAATTATGAAGAAATTGACTCTACACAAACAGAAATACATAGAAGAATAGAAAAATGTAAAATACAAAATGGAACAATTATAATGGCAAATAGACAAACAAATGGAAAAGGAACACATGGTAGAGTTTGGCATACAGGTAATGAAAATAATATTGCATTTTCATTTTATATTGAAACAGAATGTGAACCACAAAAACTTGAAGGGATAACAATAGAAATTGCACAAATATTAATACAAATTTTTGAAGAAAAATATGGAATAAATCTTCAAATAAAAGCTCCAAATGATATTTATTATAATGAAAAAAAAGTTGGTGGAATATTAACAGAATCTAAAATTGTTGGACAAAAAACGAAATATATAGTTGTAGGAATAGGCATAAATACTAATGGGAAGAACTTTAGTGATGATATAAGAAATATTGCAACATCAATTAAAAAAGAATTTAACATAGATGTTGATAATTTATTTATTGTAAATGAATTTTGCAAAATATTTGAAAAAAGATTAATGAAAAGGATAGAAGAATAATATGAAAATAGGATTTTTGTTCCCAGGTCAAGGTTCACAATATGTTGGAATGGGAAAAGATTTATATGAGAAATATGAGGAAGTTAGAAATATATATGATAGAGTAGAAAATTTGACAGGAGTAAATGTGAAAAAGATATCATTTGAAGGTCCTGAAGAAGAGTTAAATCAAACTAAAAATACTCAAATTTGTATTTTAACAATGAGTTTAGCAATATTAGAAATACTTAATAAAAATGGAATTAAAGCAGAAATATCAGCAGGTTTAAGTCTTGGTGAATATTCTGCACTAATATATAGTGGAATATTAAATTTTGAAGATGGAGTAAAATTAGTTCAAAAACGTGGAGAATATATGCAAAATTTAGTTCCTGATGGTGAATGGCTAATGTCAGCTATACTTGGAATGGGAGAAAATGAAGTTGAAGAAGTATGTTCAAAAGTTCAAAATGGATTTGAGTACCAGTAAATTTTAATTGCCCAGGTCAAATTGTAATTTCAGGTGATAAAGACGGAATAAAAGAAGCAGAAAATATAGCTAAACAATATGGTGCTAGAAGAGTTATTGAATTAAAAACATCAGGTCCTTTTCATACTATAAAATTACAAAAAGCATCTGATGAATTAAGAAAAGAATTAGATAAAATAAAATTTAATAATGGAGATTCAAAAGTTATTAAAAATATAGATGCTGAAGTTTATACAGAAAATGATGATATGAAAGATATTTTAGCAAAACATATAATAAGTCCAGTAAGTTTTCAAAGAGTTTAGAAAATATGATTAAACTTGGTGTTGATACTTTCATTGAAATAGGTCCAGGTAAGACATTGTCTGGATTTGCTAAAAAGATTAAAACAGATAAAGAGATTAGGATTTTTAATGTGACAGATGTGGAAACATTGAAAAACATTTTATATCAAGTTTTGGAAAAAAATTAATTATTTTTCAATAAGAGAGGTGGAAGAAAATGGATAAGTGTGCATTAATAACAGGTGCAACAAGAGGAATAGGCAAACAAATAGCAATAACATTAGCAAAACAAGGTTATAATATTGCATTAAATTATAGAAAAGAAAATGAAGAACTAGAAAATACCAAAAAAGAAATTGAAGAAATTGGAGTTCAAGTTCTAGCAGTAAAAGGTGATGTTGCAAATTTTGAAAATTGTGAAAACTTTGTAAAACAAGTAATAGAAAGATTTGGACAAATAGATGTATTAGTAAATAATGCAGGAATTACAAAAGATATGTTACTTATGAGAATGAAGAAAGAAGATTTTGAACAAGTAATAGATACTAATTTAGTTGGAACATTTAATGTTACAAAAAATGTAGTGCCATATATGATGAAAGCTCGTTCTGGAAGAATAATTAATATTTCATCTGTTGTTGGAATTTCAGGTAATGCAGGTCAAACAAATTATTCTGCATCAAAAGCAGGAATTATCGGATTTACAAAGAGTTTAGCTAAAGAGATTGCTTCAAGAAATATTTTAGTAAATGCTGTTGCTCCTGGTTTTATTGAAACAAATATGACTGATGTTTTAAAAGATGATGTTAAACAGGAAATTGCCAAAAATATTCCTTTGAAAAGAATGGGAACTACTCAAGATGTTGCTAATGTTGTTAAGTTTTTAGCTTCTGATGATAGTTCTTATATTACTGGGCAAGTTATTAATGTTGATGGTGGTATGCTTATGTGATTTGAATAAGTGAAAAAATAGGAGAGAAAGATATGGAAAGAAGAGTAGTAATTACAGGACTTGGAGCAATAACTCCAATAGGAAAAGATGTAAATGAATCATGGAATAGTATATTAAATAAAAAATGTGGAATTGATAATATTTCTTTATTTGATAATTCTACATTTAAAACAAAAGTAGATGCAGAAGTTAAAAATTATGAATCACAAGAATATTTTGATTTGAAACAATCAAAAAGATTAGACAGAAGTTCACAATTTGCAATTATAGCTTCAAGAGAAGCTTTTAAAGATAGTGGAATTACAAAAGAAAATACAGATTTTGAAAGAGTAGGAGTATTTGTAAGTTCAGGAATTGCAGGGTTAAGCACAATTCAAGAACAATGTACAATAAATTGTACAAAAGGACATAATAGAATTTCACCAATGTTTATTCCAATGTCAATTGCAAATATGCCAGCAGGAAATGTTGCAATTGAATTAGGTGCAAAAGGGGAATCAATTTCAATACTTTCAGCTTGTGCATCATCAACACATGCAATAGGAGAAGCATATAAAACAATAAAATATGGTTCAGAAGATGTAATAATAGCAGGTGGTTCAGAAGCATCAATATGTGAAATTGGAATTGCAGGATTTGAAAATATGAAAGCATTATCAAGTACAACAGATATAACAAGAGCAAGTATTCCATTTGATAAAGAAAGAAGTGGATTTGTAATGGGAGAAGGTGCAGGTGTTTTGGTTTTAGAAGAACTAGAACATGCACAAAAAAGAGGTGCAAAAATATATGCTGAAATAATTGGATATGGTGCAACATCAGATGCTTATCATATAACATCACCAGCTCCTGATGGAGAAGGTGCAGCAAGGGCTATGACAAGAGCAATAGAAGATGCAAAAATAAAACCAGAAGATATAAATTATATAAATGCACATGGAACTTCAACACATTTAAATGATTCTTGCGAAACAATGGCAATAAAAAAAGCATTAGGAGAATATAGTTCAAAAGTAATGATAAGTTCAACAAAAGGAAATACAGGTCATTTATTAGGAGCTGCAGGTGGAGTAGAAGCAATTTTCTGTACAAAAGCAATTGAGCAAGGAAAAGTTCCACCAACTATTAATTATAAAGAAAAAGATGAAGAATGTGATTTAGATATAGTTCCAAATGAAGTAAGAAATGAAAAGATAAATATTGCAATGTCAAACTCCTTAGGATTTGGAGGACATAATGCAAGTATTATTTTAAAAAAATATGAGTAATATTGCTGACAGAAAGGAATATAAAAATGAATTATGAAGATATAAAAAAATTAATTGATGACATGGGGAATTCTAAATTAACAGAGATTTCAATAGATTTTCCAGATGGAACTAAAATTGGAATGAAAAAAGAAGTAAAAGTAGTTGAAAAAGTACAAGAAAAAAATATACAACATATTGAACAAAAAGAAGTAAATGAAATTGTAGAAACTGAAACACAAGAAGATAATTGCAAAATTGTGAAATCACCAATGGTTGGAACATTTTATTTAAAACCAGATCCTAATTCAAATCCTTATGTAGAGATTGGAAAAAAAGTAAAAAAAGGTGATATTTTATGTATTATAGAAGCAATGAAATTAATGAATGAAATAGAATGTGAATTTGATGGTGAAATTGCAGAAATACTTGTTAAAGATGGAGAAATGGTTGAATATGGAAAGCCATTATTTAAGATAAAATAAAAGGAAGGAAAATAAAGATGTTAAATAAAGAGCAAATAAAGGAAATAATACCACAAAGAGAACCATTTTTAATGATAGATGAGGTAGAAGAATATATACCAGGAGAAAGTGCAGTAGCATATAAATATGTAAATGAAGAAGAATGGTATTTTAAAGGACATTTTCCTGGAAATCCAATAATGCCAGGTGTATTAATAACAGAAAGTCTAGCACAAGCAGGAGCAATTGCAATATTAAGTATGGAAGAAAATAAGGGAAAAAATGCTTTATTTGGTGGAATAGACAAAATGAAATTCAAAAAAATGGTTGTTCCAGGAGATAAGTTAAAATTAGAAGTAAAAATTATAAAAAGAAAAGGTCCAATTGGAATTGGAGAAGCAATAGCCACAGTTGATGGTAAAATTGTAGCAAAAGGTGAATTAACATTTGCAGTAGTTGATAACAAATAAAAAATTGTTAATATGTGTGAACTTGAAACAATAGAGAAAAGGATGGGAATATAAATGAACAAGATATTAATTGCAAATAGAGGAGAAATAGCAGTCAGAATAATAAGAGCATGTAAAGAAATGAATATAAAAACAGTAGCAGTATATTCAGAAATAGATAAAGATGCAATGCATACAAAACTTGCAGATGAAGCAATTTGTATAGGCCCAGCAAGCTCAAATAAAAGTTATTTGAATTTCAAAAACATAATAGAGGCAGCACATATTACAGGTGCAGATGGAATACATCCAGGTTTTGGGTTTTTATCAGAAAACAGTCAATTTGCAAAAATATGTGAAGAATCAAATATAAAATTCATAGGACCTAAATATCAAGTAATAGAATTATTAGGAAATAAATCAAATGCAAAAAAATTAATGGAATCTGCAGGAGTTCCAGTAATACCAGGTTCAAAAGGAAGTGTTACAGGGCTTACAGATGCAATAAAAACAGCTGAAAAAATAGGATATCCTGTTATGCTAAAAGCAGCAGCTGGTGGTGGTGGAAAGGGAATACGAATTGCAAATAATTCTGAAGAACTAGAAAAAAATTATAATATAGTAAAACAAGAAGCAAAAATATCTTTTAATGATGATGAAATATATATGGAAAAATTCATAAAAAATCCTCGTCATGTAGAAATTCAAATATTAGCAGACGAACATGGAAATGTAATACATTTAGGAGAAAGAGATTGCTCAATTCAAAGAAGAAATCAAAAAGTATTAGAAGAAACACCATCAACAGCAATAGATGATAAATTAAGAAATAAAATGGGAGAAGCAGCAGTAAAAGCAGCTAAAGTTGCAGGATATACAAGTTGTGGAACAATAGAATTTTTAGTGGATAGTGATAAAAACTTTTATTTTATGGAAATGAATACAAGAATTCAAGTAGAACATCCAATAACAGAAGAAAGAACAGGTATAGACATAGTAAAAGAACAAATAAAAATAGCAGCAGGTGAAACATTAAAATTAAAACAAAAAGATGTTGAATTTAGAGGATATAGTATGGAATGTAGAATAAATGCAGAAAATCCTAGTAAGAATTTTATGCCATGTCCAGGAACAATTACAGGATTAAACTTGCCAGGAGGTAATGGTGTAAGAATAGATACAGCAATATATGAAGGATATACAATTCCACCAACATATGATTCAATGATAGCCAAAATAATAACACATGGAGATAGTAGAAATGAAGCAATTAGCAAAATGAAAAGAGCATTGGAAGAAACTGTGATTGAAGGTGTTGATACAAATATAGACTTTTTATTTAAAATAATTAAAAATCCAAATTTTATTAGGGGAAATTTTGATACTTCTTTTATTGAAAAAGAAATATTGAAGAAATAATTTTATTGAAAGAGGTTAAATATGATAGTAGACAAAATAAAAAAAAGAGAACCTACTGCCAAAAGAAAAGAAAACAAAGTTGATATACCTGTTGGAAAATGGGTAAAATGTGATAAATGTAAAGAAATAATTTATAAAGAAACAATCAGAGAAAACATGAATATTTGTCCTAATTGTGGTGGATATTTTAGAATGCATATAAATAGAAGGCTTGAGAGTATAATTGATGAAGGAACATATCAAAAATTTGACTTGAATATAGATACAACAAATCCATTAAATTTAGAAGATTACACTAAAAAGATAAAAGCTTTAAGAGAAAAAACAGGATTGCAGGAAGCAGTAAGTGCAGGAAAAGGAAAAATAAATGGTGAAGATGTTGTAATATGTGTAATGGATAGTGGATTTTTGATGGGAAGTATGGGAGTAGTTGTTGGTGAAAAGATTACATATTCAATAGAAAAAGCAATAGAACTAAAACTTCCAATAATAATATTTTGCGTTTCTGGTGGTGCAAGAATGCAAGAAGGAATAATGTCATTAATGCAAATGGCAAAAACAACATCAGCTATATCTAAATTAAATGAAGCAGGATTATTATATATATCTGTTTTAACAGATCCAACTTATGGAGGTGTAACAGCATCTTTTGCAAGTATAGCAGATATAATTTTAGCAGAACCAGGTGCAATGATAGGATTTGCTGGTCAAAGAGTTATTGAACAAACTATTGGAGAGAAATTACCAGAAGGATTTCAAACAGCAGAATTTTTATTAGAACATGGATTTATAGATAAAATTGTTGAAAGAAAAGATTTGAAAAATACATTATCAAATCTAATACAATTAAATAAATGATATATATAATAAAAGTTAGAATTTTTATTGATGACAGATAGTTAGAATTGTGTGAGAATAAATCAGATTTTAAGGAAGGGAAGATAAAATGGATGCTTATGAAAAAGTAGAAATTGCAAGAAATCCTAAAAGAAAAACATCATTAGATTATATAGAAAAAATATTTGATGAATTTATTGAATTACATGGAGATAGACAATTTAAAGATGATAAGGCAATAGTTTGTGGACTTGCAAGAATTGGTAATCAAAATTTTACAATTATAGCAGAACAAAAAGGAAGAACAACAAAAGAAAATATTGAAAGAAATTTTGGAATGCCAAATCCAGAAAGCTATAGAAAAGGAATAAGATTTATGAAACAAGCAGAAAAATTTCATAGACCTGTAATTACTTTTATAGATACAAAAGGGGCATATCCAGGAATTGGAGCAGAAGAAAGAGGACAAGGTGAAGCAATTGCAAGTTCAATGTTAGAAATGGCAAGTTTAACAGTTCCAACAATTAGTATTATTATTGGAGAAGGATCAAGTGGAGGAGCTTTAGCATTAGGACTTGGAAACAAGGTATTAATGCTTGAAAATGCTATATATTCAATTCTTTCACCAGAAGGATATGCAAGTATATTATGGAAAGATGCTTCAAGAGCAAAAGAAGCGGCAGAAAAAATGAAATTAACAGCCAAAGATTTAAAAGAAATGAATGTAATTGATGAAATAATAAAAGAACCAGAAATTGAAGAAAGTGAAGCTTGTGAAGTTGTTAGCCAAAATTTGAAAAATGAAATTTTGAAAGCAATAAAAAAATATGCTAAAATGAAACCAGAAGATATAAAAGAAGAAAGATATCAAAAGTTTAGAAATATGGGAGAATTTCAAATATTATAAAAAGGAGGAAAATAGTTTGTTTGTGTTTAAATAATGGTCTAATAGAAAGAAATTATACACGAATTTTATAAACTATAAAAAAAAAAATGTTATTAGAAGGTAAAAAAATATTAATAATGGGAATAAGAAACAAATGGAGTATAGCATTTGGAATTGCAAAATCAGCTTATGAAAATGGAGCACAATTATTATTTACATATATGGGAGAAGAAAATAAAGAAAAAATAGAAGAACTTGTATCAGAATTTAAAGGAAGTAAAGCATATGTATTAAATGGTGCTTCAGAAGATGAAAAGGTAAGAGAAACATTTACAAAAATAAAAGAAGAAAATGGAAAAATAGATGGAATAGTACATGCAATAGCACATGCAAATACAGAAGATTTGCATAATGATTTTATATATACAAGTAAAGAAGGATTTGCACATGCTTGTGATGTTAGTGCATATTCATTTGTATTAATTGCAAGAATGGCAAAAGAATTAGATATGCTAAATGAAAATGCAAGTTTAATTACATTAACATATCATGGTTCAACAAAAGTATTAGAAGGATATAATGTAATGGGAATTGCTAAAGCAGCATTAGAATCTAGTGTTAGATATTTAGCAGAAAATTTAGGAAAAGAAAATATAAGAGTTAATGCAGTATCAGCAGGACCAATAAAAACATTATCAGCAAAGGGAATAAAAGATTTTAGTTCAATATTAAATGTAGTAGAACAAAAGGCTCCTTTACACAGAAATGTTACAACTGTACAAGTTGGAAATGTAGCAACATTTTTATTAAGTTCTATGTCAGAAGCAGTTACAGGTCAAGTTATTTATGCAGATAATGGATATAATATAATGGGAGTATAGTTGTATACTCCCTTTAAATATATAAAAAGTAAAAAAAACATACTCAAATAGCTTTCTATAAACTCCTTTAATATTATAATATAAATGAAAAGGAGAAACAAAAGAAATGCAAATAATAAGAAGAATCAAAAGAAGTATAAAAGGAGAAAATAAATTTAGAAAAGTAGCAAATGAATGGTTAGAATATAAGAAAAATTCAATCAAAAACTCAACATATTACAATTATAAATTTATAATAGAAAAATATTTAAATAAAGAATTTGGAGAGCAAAATGTAGAAAAAATAAAAGATTATAATCAGTATATACAAGAATTAACCAAAAAGTTAGCATCAAAAACAATAAGAGACATAATTTGTGTATTAAAAGCAATTTTAAAATATTATGAAGAAGAAAATGATTGCAAATTAAAATATAAAAGAATGAATATCCCAAAATTAGAAAAGAAAGAAATAAAAATATTATCATCAAAAGAAAGAATAAGATTAGAAAAGTATTGTTTAAAAGAGAATACTTTAAAATCACTTGGAATCTTATTAAGTTTAAATACAGGGTTAAGAATAGGAGAAATTTGTGCTTTAAAATGGGAAAACATTGATTTAAAAGAAAAAAATATATATGTAAAGAAAACATTGCAAAGAGTATATGATACTGAAAATAAGAAAACTAAAATAATTATAGATAAGCCTAAAACAGAAAATTCTATAAGATGTATACCATTAAATTCCAAGATTTATGGAGAATTAAACAAAATAAGAAAGGGGTTTTCAGAAAAAGATTTCTTTTTGACAGGAGCAGATGGAATTTATATAGAGCCAAGAGTTTATCAAAATTATTATAAAAACATGTTAAAAAGTAGTAAAGTAAAAGAATATAATTTTCATGTTTTAAGACACACTTTTGCAACAAATTGTATAGAAGTTGGAATGGATATAAAATCATTGAGTGAAATATTAGGACATGCTACTGTAGATATTACATTAAATAGATATGTACATTCATCAAGAAAAATGAAGGAAAAATACTTAGAAAAATTATAAGAAATTAACATTTTATTAAAAAAAATCATAAATATTGATAAAAAAATACATTTATGATAATATTTATAAAGGAAAGAAGAAAAAAATGAAGAAAAAGGGTAAAGTATTTAGAAATGCATTAATATTTATAATTTTAATAGCATTAACATTTTATATATTATTAAAAGATCAGAATCCAATGGAAATATTGAAAATAATATCTTCAGCAAAAGTTGAATTTGTACTTATAGGAATATTATGTATGTTTATTTATATTGTATTAGAGGCAGTAAATATAAGAAGAACATTAAAAAATTTGAATGAAGAAACAACATTTTTACAAGACATCAAATATGCGTTAATAGGATTTTTCTTTAGTGCAGTAACACCAGCGGCAAGTGGTGGGCAACCAATGCAAATATATTATATGTACAAAGATGGGATAGCAGTATCAAATTCAACACTTGCATTATTATTAAATTTAACTAGTATGCAGATTTGCACTATAGGTATTGCACTAGTAAGTTTAATTTTTAATCATCAATATATGAATAAATTATTAATAATATTTTTTATAATTGGAATTGCATTAAATTCAACTGCATTAATTTTATTATTAATAGGAGTGTTTTCAAAAAGATTATCAAAATGGTTAATTGATTTTGCTATAAAAGTTTTAAAATTATTTAGAGTAAAAAATATAGAAAGTAAAAAAGAAAAATTTGAAGCAGAACTTACTAAATATCAAGAAGGAGCCAAATATGTAAAGCATAATAGATTATTAATGTTAAAAATTTTAGGAACAACATTAATACAATTTTTAACATATTATAGTGTAACATATTGGACATACAGAGCACTAGGATTTTCACAATATAATATTTTAAGATTAACATCATTACAAGCAGTACTATATGCAACAGTATCTGGTATACCATCACCTGGGGCAGTTGGAGTAACAGAAGGAGCATTTACAGAAATATTTAGAAATATTTATCCAGAAAATATAATGAGTAGTGCAGTATTATTAAATAGAGGGATTAATTTCTATTTACTTGTATTAGTAAGTGGAATTATTACAATAATTAGTCATATGAATAGTGAGAAAATAGAAAATCAAGAAGAAAAATAAAAAAATGTTGAAAACAATTGACAAAGCTGGATATATATGTTAAAATATTTAACTGTAATCCGCTTAGTCAAGGTAAGCAAATGTTATGAAAAAAGTAACTACCTTTTTTAAGGATTAGCGAGTATACAAATAAGGGAGGTGCATTTTAAATGTACGCAGTAATTGAAAGTTGTGGAAAACAATACAAAGTAGCAGAAGGAGATGTAGTATTCTTCGAAAAATTAGATACAGCAGAAGGAAAAAAAGTTACTTTTGATAAAGTAATATTAGTATCTGATGATGGAAAAGTACAAGTTGGAAATCCTTATGTTAAAGGTGTAAAGGTTGAAGGAAAAGTTGTAGCACACGGAAAAGCTAAAAAAATCATAGTTTTCAAAATGAAAGCTAAGAAAAATGAAAGAACAAAACAAGGACATAGACAACCATACACTAAAGTTGAAATTACAGGAATAAAAACAGCTGCAAAGAAAACAGCAGCAAAAGCTGAAAAAACAGAAAAAGTTGAAGCTTAGTTATAAATAGTGATTTTAATAATAGTAATATAATGAAGAAATTCATATAAGGCAATCTGGAAGAGAAATCAGATTAGATTAAAAGCTGAAAGGAGTGAAAATCATGGCACATAAAAAAGGTCAAGGTAGTATCAAGAACGGTAGAGATAGTGAATCTAAGAGACTTGGTGTCAAGAGAGCTGATGGTCAATTTGTTTTAGCAGGAAATATTCTAATAAGACAAAGAGGAACAAAAGTACATCCAGGAGTTAATGTTGGAAAAGGTAGTGATGATACACTATTTGCATTAGTTGATGGAACAGTAAAATTTGAAAGAAAAGGTAAAGACAAAAAACAAGTTAGTGTTTACCCTGTTGAAGAAACAACAGTAAATGAATAATTTTTACAAAAAGAAGCATGAAAATTAAATTTCATGTTTCTTTTTTATTGATAAATTATATCTAATATGATATAGTTGTTCAAGAAAAAAACATCAAACAGAAGAGAGGAAATGCCAATGGATAAATTAGTATTAATAGACGGAAATAGCATAATGAATAGAGCATTTTATGGAATAATGGGAAGCAAAATGCTAACAACAAAAGATGGAAAATACACAAATGCAGTATATGGATTTTTAGCAATATTGTTTAATATAATAGATGATATAAAACCAGAGTATATAGCTGTTGCATTTGACCTAAAAGGAAAATTAAAAAGAAAAGAACTATTTGAAGGATATAAAGCAAATAGACATGGAATGCCAGATGAACTAGCAGAACAAATGCCAGTAATAAAAGATGTTTTAAGAGCAATGAATATAGATATTATTGAAAAAGAAGGATATGAAGGTGATGATATTTTAGGTACACTTGCAAAATATGGAGAAAAGCAAGGACTAGAAGTTACAATACTTTCAGGAGATAGAGATACATTTCAATTAGCAAGTGATAATATAACAATAAGAATTCCAAGAACAAAAGCAGGAAAAACAGAAACAGAAAATTATAATAGAGCAAAAGTTCTTGAAGAATATGGATTAGAACCTGTACAATTAATAGAAGTAAAAGCGTTGCAAGGAGATACATCTGACAATATTCCAGGAGTTCCAGGAATAGGACCAAAAACAGCAGTGTCATTAATTCAAAAATATCATTCTGTAAAAGAATTATATGAAAAAATAGAAAAAGATGAAGATGATTTAAAAGGAAAACAAAAAGAAAATATTGTTGCAAATAAAGATATGGCAGAACTTTCAAGAACACTTGGAGAAATAGATACAAATGTACCATTGGAAGATACATTAGAAAATTTAAAAGTAGAAGAATGGGATAAAGCAAAAGTATTAGAAATTTTTGAAGAACTACGTTTTCAAAGATATATTGATAGATTTGGACTAAGGACTGCTGGAATAGTTGAACAAACAGAAAAAGAAAATGTAAAAATAGAAGTTAAAGATATAACAGAAATACCAAATTTAGATGGAAAATTATATTATTATTTAGATTTACAAGACAATTCAAATGAAGAAGATATTATAAAAAAAGATATAATAGGAATTGCAATATATAATGAAAAAAATATATATTATATGCAAAAAACGCAAGACTTGAAGAAAAATTAAAAAAAGTTTTTGAAGATGAAAAAATAGAAAAATATGGATATAATTTAGCTCAAGACTATATTTTATTAAAACAAATTGGAATAACAATGAAAAACATAGTATATGATGCAAAAATTGCAGCATATATATTAGATCCAACAAGCAAGTATGAAATAGATATAATTGTTAGGGAATATTTAGAAATGGATAATGATGAATTATTAGAAGCACAAGGAATACAAGAAAGCAATAAACAAACATCATTATTTGAGAATATGAGTGATGAAAACGCAGATAATACTTCAAAAATAAAAGCAGGAATATATGCAAAAGAAATATTTGAATTATCAGAAGTTACAATAAATAAACTAAAAGAAATAAATTGCTTAGAATTATTTGAAAATATAGATATGCCAACAGTAGAAGTATTAGCTGAAATGCAATGGAATGGTATGTATTTAGATATTGATGAATTAAATAAGTATGGTGATCAATTAAAAGAAAGATTAGAAATATTAACAAAAGAAATATATGAATTATGTGGCGAAGAGTTTAATATAAATTCAACAAAACAGCTTGGAGAAATGTTATTTGAAAAATTAAAATTACCAGTAGTAAAAAAGACTAAGAGTGGATATTCAACAGATGTAGATGTATTAGAAAAATTAGTAGAAGAACATCCTGTAATAGAAAAAATATTAGAATATAGACAATTAATGAAACTAAATTCAACATATGTAGAAGGAATTAAACCATATATAAACCCAAAAACAAAAAGAATACACTCATTTTTTCATCAAACAATAACAGCGACAGGAAGAATAAGTTCAACAGAACCAAATCTTCAAAATATTCCAACAAGATTTGAATTAGGAAAACAATTAAGAAAAGCATTCAAACCAGCAGAAAATTATATTTATATAGATGCAGATTATTCACAAATTGAATTAAGAGTATTAGCACATATTTCAAATGATGAACATATGGTACAAGCATTTATAAATGGAGAAGATATACATAGGCAAGCAGCATCAAAAGTATTTAATATTCCAATAGATGAAGTAACAAAAGAACAAAGAAGTAATGCAAAAGCAGTAAACTTTGGAATTGTTTATGGTATAAGTGATTTTGGATTAGGAGAGCAATTACATATATCAAGAAAAAAAGCGAAACAATATATAGACCAATATTTGGAAATGTATTCTGGAATAAAGAAATTTATGGAAAATATTGTAGAAAGTGCAAAAGAAAAAGGATATGTTGAAACAGAATTTAAAAGAAGAAGATATATACCAGAATTAAAATCAAATAATTATATGGTAAGACAATTTGGACAAAGAGTAGCAATGAATACACCAATTCAAGGAACAGCAGCAGATATAATGAAAATAGCAATGATTAATGTTATGAAAGAATTAAAATCAAGAAATATGAAATCTAAAATAGTATTACAAGTACATGATGAAATGATGATAGAAACAGCATTGGAAGAAGTTGATGAAGTAAAAGATATTTTAAAAGAAAAAATGAAAATGCAATAAAATTAAGAGTACCACTTATAGCAGAAGTTTCAGAAGCTACAAACTGGTATGATTGCAAATAAAAAAGGTGGCAGGTGTCACCTTTTTTTATTTGTTATTCAGAAATACTTGAAAAAAATGCAAAAAAATAGTAAAATAGAATACGTAAAGAAAAGAGGAAAATATGTATTTAATTGTAGGATTAGGAAATCCAGAAGAAGAATATAGTAAAACAAGACATAATATGGGATTTAATACAATAAATAAAATTTCGCAACAATATAATATTGAGGTAAAACAAAACAAATTTCAAGCATTATATGGAAGTGGAATGATAGAAAAAGAAAAAGTAATATTATTAAAACCACAAACATATATGAACTTAAGTGGAAATAGTGTTAAAGAAGTAGTAGATTTTTATAAAATAGAAAAAGAAAAAATATTAGTAATATATGATGATATGGATATAGAACCTGGAAAAATAAAAATAAGAAAAAAAGGTAGTGCAGGTGGACATAACGGAATGAAAAGCATTATACAGATGATTGGAACAGAAGAATTTCCAAGAATAAGAGTTGGAATAGGAAGACCAATTCATAAAGATGATGAAATAAATTATGTAATAGGTGCAATCCCAGAAGAAGATTTAAAAAGACTAGATGAAGGAATAGAAAAAGCCCAAAAAGCAGTAGAGGAAATATTACGAAATGGTGTTGACTCTGCAATGAACAAGTATAATTAAGTACAGTATGAATAAGGAGAAAAAACAAAATGATAGAAATAATTATTGACAAAGAAGAAGAGAAGAAAACAATAGGTGTTATTGAAAATGGAAAATTGATAGAAGTATATGAAGAAAACAAAGAAAACAAACATGAAAGAAATGAAGGGAATATATATGTTGGAATTGTAAAAGATATAATTCCAGGTATGCAAGCAGCTTTTATTGATATAGGAACAGAAAAAAATAGTTTCATACATGTAAGAGATATAATGCCACAAATCGATGAAAAAATTGAAAGAAAAGAAGAAAAGAAAATAAAAGACCTTGTAAAACCAAAACAAAAATTGTTAGTACAAGTTCAAAAAGATAGTAATGATAAAAAAGGTGCAAGAACAACAACACATATAAAACTTACAGGAAAATATGTAATTTTATTACCTCAAACAACTATCGTAACAGTATCTCAAAAAATACAAGACGAAACAGAAAAAAATAGATTAATAAAACTTGTAAAAGAAAATTTACAAGAAAATATGGGAGCAATAATAAGAACAGTAGCTGAAAAGAAAGAAAATGAAATTATAATTGAAGATTTACAAAAGCTTCAAGAGCAATGGCAAGACATATATCAAAAATTTAAAAAATCAGATAGTAAGTCACAATTATTATATACAAGTCCAAGTATAGTTGAAAAAATAATACTAGATTTACCAAGTGAAAAAATAGATTCTATTATAGTAAATACCAAAGAAGATTATTCAGAACTAGAACAAATGGTAAGTCACAAAATAAAATTGGCATTGGAAGAAAATAAAAATTTAATAAAAAAATATGAATTAGAAAATCAAATAGAAAAAGCAAAACAACGTAAAGTATGGTTAAATTGTGGAGGATTTATAACAATAGACCCAACAGAAGCATTAGTAGCAATAGATGTAAATTCGGGAAAGTATACAGGAAAAAATACATTAGAAGAAACTGTTTATAAAGTAAATTATGAAGCAACTATAGAAATAGCAAAACAATTAAGATTAAGAGATATTGGTGGAATAATAATAATTGATTATATAGATATGAAAGATGTTGAACATAAAGAAAAAATAGAAAAATTATTAAAAGAAACCCTAAAACAAGATAGAGCTAAAACACAAGTAGAAGGATTTACAAAATTAAATTTAATGGAATTAACAAGAAAACATATTTGTGCACATAATAGCTAAAATCAGGAAGGAAGTAAAAGTGAAAGTAGGATTTGTATCACTAGGATGTAGCAAAAATTTAATAGACACAGAAATAGCAATTGGACATTTTAAAAATAATAATTATGAAATAGAAAATAATCCAGAAAAAGCAGATATAATAGTAATAAACACATGTGGATTTATTGCTTCAGCAAAAGAAGAAGCAATAAATACTATTTTGGAAATGGCAGAATATAAAAAAAAAAATGTAAATATTTAATAGTAATGGGCTGTTTAGTTCAAAGATATTATACTGATTTAGTTAAAACATTACCAGAAGTAGATCTATTTATAAAAATAGATGAATATGGTGAAATGTGGAAAAAGATTCAAGACTTGGTAGAAAAAAACAAAGTAGAAAAAAGTACAACAAAAGTTGTAGAAAAAGTCTCAGAAATTAAACAGTTACCAATGCCAGAATTTAATGAATTTTATGATAGAGTTGTAACCACTGGAAAAAATTATGCATATTTAAAAATTGGCGAAGGTTGTAGTAATATGTGTACATATTGTGCAATTCCATATATTAGAGGAAAATTTATAAGTAGAAAAATAGAAGAAATATTAGATGAAGCAAAAATGTTAGCATCTAAAGGAATAAAAGAGTTAATAGTTATAGCACAAGATACAACCAAATATGGTGTAGATATATATGGTGAGCCAAAACTTGCAGAATTATTACAAAAATTATCAGATATTGATGGTATAAAATGGATTAGATTTTTATATTCATATCCTGAGGGAATAACAGATGAGCTTATAGAAGTAGTAAAAAATAATGAAAAAATTTGTAAATATTTTGATATTCCAATACAACATATTTCAAATAAAGTTTTAAAAAGAATGAATAGAAAAACAAATAAAGAACAAATTGAAAGTATAATATCAAATATCAGAAATAAAATTCCAAACGTTGTATTAAGAACTAGCTTAATAGTAGGTTTTCCAGGAGAAACAGATGATGATTTCAGAGAATTAGAAGAATTTGTAGAAAAAACAAAATTTGATAAGTTAGGAACATTTATGTATTCTAAAGAAGAAGGAACGCCAGCAGCAAGACTTCCAGAACAAATACATGGAAACACAAAAAAATCAAGATATAATAAAATTATGTCAATACAACAAAAAGTATCAAATGAAAACTTAAAAAATAAAATAGGAAAAAATGTTGAAGTATTAATAGAAGATATTTCATTTGATGGAAAATATTTAATAGGTAGGACATCACAAGATGTTCCAGAAGAAGATGGAATTATTTATGTTGAAAATAATAATTTTGAAAGTAAAGTAAATTCTTTTGTCAAGGTGAAAGTAACAGAAGTAAAAGAATATGATTTGATAGGAAAAATTGTATAGATTTATTTCTTAAAAGGAGAGAATATTGTAATGAGTCAAAAAAGGATAGAAAAAGAAGAATTAAAGAGATTTATAGAAGTTAATGAAGGTGTAAAAGAACAAATTGGCAAACATGAAAGTCAATTAGTAGAGACTAAATATTATAAAGATTTGGTAATAGAAACAAAATTAGGACCAGTTTCTTTAGGCGAAACATATGTGACAATTGAAAGAAACAAAGAAGGTGATATGGAATATCATTTTCGTTGGGTAAAAGAGGATGATAATGGTGAAAAAAATATTGAAGAAAAAATGGTTTTAGACAAAGATGGAAATGTTTTTTGTATAGATGGTTTAAAAGGAGCTCTAGGCAATTCTCAAATGGATGTTGAAGAATTATTTAAAGAAAATGATAAAGAAAAAGGCAGATTAGCTGGAAGCATAAAAGAAAAAGACGAAAAAGATGAAACATCAAAAGAAGAGAATAAAGAAAATAGAAATGATGAGCAAAAACAAGTGGAAAAAGATTTAAGTAGTGAAGGACAAGATTTAAAGTTAAGTTGTTTTAGAAAAATTACAGATCCACATTTGCAAGAAAGAATGCCAAGTGTATTTGAAAATTCATCAGAATATGCAGTAGCATATTCTGATACAATGAGTAGTTTCGTAATTCTACAAAAATCTACAGAGATTGGTGAAAATGGAGATAAAGTAGAAAAATGGAAAATAAACGAAAGTGTTCAAAGATCAGGAACAAATTATGAGCCAATAATAAGTGTTAGTGCGAATGGTAATGAATTAAAGCAAAAAGTTCCTATGACAATATTGCCAGTAGAAAATGTACCAAATCAAAAAATAGCGATAACAATGGATCCAGAAAACTATGGAAAAATTGATATGGAAACGGTTAATGTAATGACTTGTGGAAAAGAATTAGCAGGACATAAAGAAATGTTAGGAAGATCAACAGGACTTGAAGGAGAAGGAAATGTCAATGGCGAGGGAGTAGAAGATTATGAACTTAGACAAAGATTAGATCGTTCAGGAAAAGATATTACAGGTAATCCAACAGCACAAGATGAACTTATACATGGTGCAAAAAAAGTAATGAAAGAAAAAGACCAAACTGAAAATGGAGTTATAGCTGATGAAGAAACTGAAATTCCAGAAACAAATTTAACATATAAGGATTTAAAAGATGTTACAGGAAAAACAGTTGAAGAATTAGTAGAAGAACAAGGTGATGAAAAATCAATTATTGATATTGCAAAAGAGGTAGAAAATAAAATAAAAGTTGCAGCAAGAGAATGTAATGTATCTGTGGAAGGATATGTAAAAGAATTAAAAAAAGCAGATGGAAAAGATATTGATGAAAAAATAGCAAATGCAAATGAAGAAATAGAAGGACAATATATGGGAAATAATCCAAGACAACATTAAATATAAAATAAAGGAGAAAAAAGATGTTAGTAGAAACATTAATATTTTCGGTTATAGCATTTGCACTATTTGTATATATTTTTTACAGATTAATAAAAGAAAATGATACAAAATATGTAACAATACTTGCAATAGAGGCACTTCGGAATAGCAATAAAATTTATAATGGTTTATAATGATACTCAAAAAATGAATGTTTTTGGAGAAATAATAGTATATTTATTATCAATAGTAGTTCCAATAGGTGTTATTTTAATAACAAAAGCAACTGGAAATATTTCAGAAATTATAAATATAAATATTGTTAGAATATGTTTATTATTCGATAACACAAAACAAGCTAAGAAAATGTTAATAGAAATAGTAACAAAAAATCCAGAAAGTTATAATGGGCATAAAATATTAGCAATGTTATATGAAAAAGAAGGTGGACAAAGAAAAGCTGTAGACGAATATGCGCAAGTAATTAATATTAATCCAAAAGAATATGATGCATATTTTAAAGTAGCAACATTATTAACAGATTTAGATAAAAAAGATGAAGCAATAGATACATTAACAAACTTATTAAACAAAAAGCCAGATTATCCAGAAGCAACAATAGCATTAGGAGATTTGTTAATAGAAAAAGAAGATTATAAAGAAGCAGCAAACTATTATAATGAAGCATTAAAATATAATCCAACAAGTTTTGAATTAAATTACAATTTAGGAATTGTATATACAATGTTAAATGATTTTTCTAGTGCAAAATTATATTATGAGAAATCAGCGGAATTAAATACTATAATATGTAATACAAAATATAGTTTGGCAGAAATTGCAATAATGTATAAAGAATTAGAAGAAGCAGAAAATTATTTGCTACAAATAGTTGATGATGAAGAATTAGGAGCAGATGCATATTTGGAATTAGCTAAAATTTATATATTAAAAAATGATAAAGAAAAAGCAATACAATATGCAAATGTAGCAATACAAGATTCTCCAAAAAGAATTGTAGAAAAAATCAGAAAAGATACGACTTTTGCAATAATAATAGCTAAATTATCAATACCATTTAACCTAGATTTTGAAGAAGAAAAAGAGCATAAGTTAACTAAAAAAGAATTAATGGCAAAACAGCATTTAGAGGAAATGGTAGAAATAACAAAAAAAATAGGATTTGCAGATTTGAAAATAGAAAAGAAAAATCCAAAAACAAGGATTGAGAAAACTCAAGAAATAGAAAAAGAAAATTAAAATTCATAAAAAAACTCAAATTAAATATAATATATAATATAAATTTAATTTGGAGGGATTATGAAAAATAAATTAGCAGTAATAGGTGGAGATTTAAGAATTGCAAAATTAGCAATAATGCTTGCTAATGATGGAAATGAAGTATATGTATATGGATTAGAGAAATCTGAAGAAATAAGAAGACAAAAAAATATTATTCAATGTGATACAATAAGAAAAGCAATCGATGATGTAGAAATAGTAATTGGACCAATACCATTTTCAAGTAATGGAAATACAATAAATATGCCATTTAGTGATAAAGAAATTACTATTAGAGAAATGATGCATAATATAAATGCAAAAGTTCTTATAGCAGGATCTATTTTACCAGAAGTATATGAAATGGCAAATGATGAATATATAGAGATTATTGATATAATGAAAAGAGAAGAATTAGCAGTATTAAATACAATTGCAACAGCAGAAGGGACAATTCAAGTAGCAATAGAAAATACAAATAGAATTTTACATGGAAGTGAAGTTTTAATATTAGGATTTGGAAGAATTGGAAAAGTCTTAGCAAGAAAACTTGCTGGATTATCAGTAAAGGTAACATGTGCAGCAAGAAAAGATGAAGATTTGGCATGGATAGAAGCATATGGACATAAATCATTAAATATTAATAATTTAGGTGAAAATTTAAGACCATTTGATATAATAATAAATACAGTTCCACATATTATTTTAACAGAACAAAAATTAGAATATGTAAAAAAAGAAACATTGTTAATAGATTTAGCTTCAAATCCAGGTGGAATTGACAAAAAAGCAATTAAAGATAGAAATTTGAAATTTGTTTGGGCATTATCATTACCAGGAAAAGTTGCACCAACAACATCAGCAGAATTTATAAAAAATACAATATATAATATATTAAGAGAAATATATAAAGTTTAAAAGAAGCAAAAGAAAGGAGAGTGTTAATCTAAAAAGATTAACATTATAAAAAATATGGAAATATATCAAGCAATAGTTTTAGGAATAGTTCAAGGATTAACAGAACTATTACCAGTATCAAGTTCAGCACATTTAAAATTAATACCATGGATGTTTAATTGGAACATTCCAGAAAGTTTTGATGTAGCATTACATTTAGGAACATTATTAGCAATAACATTATTTTTCTTCAAAGATTGGTTAGGTCTAATAAAGGGGGGATATGATCAAGTTGTAAAAAAGAAAAAATCAACAGAAGGTAAAATCTTCTGGTACATAGTAGCAGTAACAATTCCAACAGGAATTTTAAGTTTAGTATTAGACAAATTCTCAGGATATATTTGTGACAAATTTAACATAGAATCAATAATGATTGCAATTGCATTAATAGTATTAGGAATTGTACTTTATATTGTTGATAAAAAAGCACCATCAGAAACAAAATATGAAGATATGACATTTAAACAATCATTTTTAATAGGATTATCACAAGCAATAGCAGCAGCATTTCCGGGAACATCAAGATCTGGTATAACAATGACTGTTGCAAGAGCTTTAAAAGTAGACAGAGAAAGTGCTGCAAAATATTCATTTTTATTATCAACACCAATAGTATTAGCAGCAGTACTTGTAAGTATAAAAGACTTTGAATTTACACTTGCATTCTTTATGGGAGTATTATTCAGTTTCTTAGTAGGAATAATTGTAATTAAATTTTTATTAAACTACTTGAAAAAAGGAAGTTTCAAAGGATTTGCTATATATAGAGTAATACTTGGAATAATAGTAATTACTATGACAATTATGAGATAGAATTTGTAAAAGAGGCACAAAAGTGCTTCTTTTTTCATATTATAAAACATAGGAGGAGAATCAATTATGTTTTGTAGAAGATGTTATAGAAATAGAGGATATTATAGAAATAATCAACAAAATGAAATTAGTTTTAATGAGTTAAAAGACAAGGTATCTAAAGGAGCAATTCTAATAGATGTAAGAAGCCCACAAGAATATAATGAAGGACATTTACCAGGAGCAATAAATATACCAGAATATGAAATAAGAAGAATAAAAAATGAAGTACCAAAATTAAATCAACAAATAATAGTATATTGCCAATATGGAGGAAGAAGTAGAGACGCATATAATATGCTAAGAAAAATAGGATATACAAATGTTTATTCATTAAAAGGTGGGCTAGAAATGATTTAAAATATATTCGAAAAAATATTAAAAAAAGGTTGATATTTTAAAAAAAATAAAGTAAAATCTATAAAGAATGTTCATAGCAACAAAATTATTATAAATAAAGTGAAAGGAATGCTAAAAATGAAAAAAGTAAAAATATTAACAATTATATTAGCAATAATATTAGTAACATTAATTGCGTTTGGAGGAATATATGTTCAAACACAAAACAGAATGGAAAACAAAGTTAAAGATTATGAACTTGGAAGAGAATTAAAAAGTCAAAGAGTCATTGAATTAAAGATAAAAGAAAGCACAAGTACTGATTCAGAAAATAGTTCATCAGACGAAAATACAGAGACTGATAGTTCAAAAGAAACAGAAAACTCTGAAGAAACAACATCAACAGAAAATGAATCAACAGAAAATAAATTAACAGAAAAAGATTATGAAAACGCAAAAAAGATAATGGAAAAAAGATTACAAGCATTAGGTGCACAAGATTATACAATATCATTAGATAAAGAAAACGGAACTGTTAGAGTAGAATTAGCAGAAAATGATAATGTTGATATGTATATATATTATTTATATGCAAGTCAAAAAATAACAATAAAAGATACAGATTCTAAAGATATCCTTTTAAACGATGAGATGATAAAAGGAGCAAAATATTCATATACATCAGATAGTAAAGGAGCATACCAAGTATATGAAGAAATAGAGCTAACAAAAGATGGACAAGCAAAACTAAATGAATTATTGAATGATTATGCATTATTAGCAACAGATGTGACAGAAATAGAAAATGCAAAAAAGGCAAGTGAATCTGAAAGTACAAAAACAGAATCAACAAGTGAAGAAAATACAGAATCAACAGAAAACACAGATGAGCAAAATACAGAAAGTACAGAAACACAAAGCACAACAGAAGAAACATCAAGTAATTCAGAAACAACAAAGAAAACAGCAAAATTATATGTAAATGATACAACATATGACATATCAAAAATAGAAAAAGGAAAAATAACAGTAAAAATAGGAGCATCATCAACAAACACAACATCAGTAAATAATAATATATCAAAAGCAGCAGAAATAGCAATGTTAGAAAACGCTGGAAAATTACCAGCAGACTATGAAGTTGATACAAATAGATATGAATATTCAAGTATAACACAAAAAGAAATTATTTATTTTGCAATCGTAATGATAGCAATATTAGTAATAACATTATTAGTATATTGTGTAATATACAAAAAATCAGGAATATTAGCAAGTATATCATTTGTTGGATTTGTAGCATCATTCTCATTATTAATAAGATATACAAATGTTGCAATTTCAATAGAAGGAATAAGTGCAATAATAATTGTTATGATAATTAATTTAATAATAAATAGAGAAATATTATCAAAAACAAAGAAAATGAATTTAGTAAATGAAGCTGTAAAATCAACATATAAAAACATATATTTAAAATTAATACCAGTTGGAATATTAACAATTGTATTCTGTTTATCTAAATGGGAAAGCTTAAGTAGTTTTGGAATGATAATGTTCTGGGGATTAGTTTTAACAGCAATTTATAATGTAATAGTAACAAGAACATTATTAAATTTAAAAGAGAACAAATAATATAAGATAATATAAGAAAGGAGAAAGTACTAACTTGAATAAAGTTAGTACTTGCTAGAAAAAATGAAAAAGAAAAATGTAATTATATTAGCAATAGCAATGATAATAGTAATTGCTGGGGTTATAGTAGCATCTACAATTGGTTTTAATAAGCAATTAAGATATCAAGATAGCCAAAAAATAGATATATATGTAGCAAGTGAAGTAGATGTTGATAAAATTAAAAGTATAGCCAATGAAGTACTTGGAAAACAAAATATGGTTCAAACAATAGAAATATATCAAGATATGGTAACAATAAGAGCAAAATCTATATCAGATGAACAAAAAGATTCAATAGTAAATAAAATTAAAGAAAACTATGAATTTGAACAAACTGCAGAAAAAACAGAAATAAAAGATATTCCAGCTACAAGAATAAGAGACATGTTTAAAAAATATGTTTTGCCATTTGTATTATCATTTATAATAATATTAGTATATATGGTTGTAAGATATCGTCAAAAAGGTATTTTAAATGTTTTTGCTCAAACAATGGCAATTCCAGTACTTTGCGAGATACTATTAATTAGTTTAATAGCAATTACAAGAATACCAGTAGGAGTATATACACCAACATTAGTATTGGTAGTATATTTAGCATCTATAACATATACAGTTATAAAAGTAGAAAAACAAGCAGACAAAAACTAATAAGGATATCTTTCAAATAAATATTTTATGATATCATTTGAATTTGCTGGTGAAACTTTGATAAAAATATTCTTATCAAGGGTAATCCACATAATTAAATTAAAAGAATGAATATTGTCGATAAATGCGGCAACAATTTCAGAAATTTCAATAGGATTAGAAAAATCTTTTTGCCAAATATTAGATTTTTCTAATTCTATTTTTTTATTTAGAAATTTATTCAAAAATTTTTCTATATCACCATCTTTTTTTGATAATAACATAACTTTTGCATTCATATTATAATCCTTTCAATAAATATTATTTGATAAAAAAATAAAAATATTCAATAGAATAAAATTATAATAAAAGAGCATAATAAAAATGTTCTAATTTTTATTTAGTATGAAAAATTGTAGAGTATATGATTTTTCAGTACAGATTTATTTAGAATGATAGTTTGGAAGAATGTGTTATGAGTTTTTAATAATATAAGAAAGGAATAGAAATTATCATGGAAAAAAATCAAAGAATAAATTGCACAGTTCAAAGTTGTGCATATCAAGACAAAAATTCAAAATGTTGTACACTACATGCAATTAATGTAGTTCCTACACCAAATAACAATTCAATGCAATCAGATGAATCAAAATGTGGAAGTTATGAATATAACAATAATTACTAAAAAATAATATACAATCTTGACAAAGTTTTGAAATAGAAATAAAATACTCATGTAATAATACAAAAAGAGGAGTGATTAATATGCCATTAGTAACAACTAAGGAAATGTTTGAAAAATCAATGAAAGAAGGTTTTGCAATTGGTGCATTTAATGTAAATAATATGGAATTAATACAAGGAATTGTTGATGCAGCTGCTGAAAACAATTCACCAGTTATATTACAAGCATCATCAAGTGCAATAAAATATGCTAGAATTAATTATTTAATGAAAATGGTTGAGGCTGCTGTAGAGGAACATCCAAATATTCCGATAGCAATACACTTAGACCATGGTCCTGATTTTGAAACATGTAAAATGTGTGTAGACAATGGATTCACATCTGTAATGTTTGATGGTTCAAAATATGATTTTGAAGAAAATATCAGACTAACAAAAGAAGTTGTTGATTATGCACATGCACATGGAGTTGTTGTAGAAGCAGAATTAGGAAAATTAGCAGGAATTGAAGATGATGTAAATGTATCTGCATCTGATGCAATGTATACAGATCCAGCACAAGCTGAAGAATTTGTAAGAAGAACAGGAGTTGATTCATTAGCAATAGCAATTGGAACAAGTCATGGAGCTTATAAGTTCAAAGGTGAAGCAAAACTTAGATTTGATATTTTAAAACAAATTAAAGAAAGAATTCCAAATACACCAATAGTATTACATGGAGCTTCAACAGTAATTCCGGAATTAGTAAATATGTGTAATGAATATGGAGGAAATATTCCAGGAGCTAAAGGTGTACCTGATGAAATATTACATGAGGCAAGTATTTCAGGAGTTTCAAAAATAAATGTAGATACAGATTTAAGACTTGCAATGACAGCAGGAATTAGAAAAGTATTTGTAGAAGATCCAAGTGCATTTGACCCAAGAAAATATTTAATTCCAGCAAGAGAATTAGTAAAAGAAACAGTTTCACACAAAATGAAAGATGTATTTGGTTCAGCTAATAAAGCATAGAAAGAAAATAGAGACATTACTTAAATAATAAGTAAGTCTCTATTTTTTATATAGTAGGAAAGTAATACTTTCCTATTATATAAAAAGCTACAATCGCTAGCCCTTTGAGATTTTCTCCTTTTAGTCGAAAAAA
>ERZ859980.366-NODE-366-length-30474-cov-2.358953_pt1 | contig 30474 bp, 24 predicted proteins | sample MGYA00509984_ERZ859980 | MGnify/ENA primary metagenome ERZ859980 (study PRJEB30046, sample SAMN00715173) | human gut metagenome | study: EMG produced TPA metagenomics assembly of the A metagenome-wide association study of gut microbiota in type 2... | reverse complement strand
CGAGTTCGGAAACAACAGCGATGTGTCCGTGCGATACCCGGTAAACATATATCGTCCGGCGTAGTCCGCATTTGCATTATCCTCAAAGATTGCTGTTGCGTACTGTCTAAGCTGTGTCAGTATCGCTGTTCTCTCTTTTGATTCCGGATAACTGTTAGCGCCTTGGCTAAAATATCCTTCCATATCCGTAAACGTAGAGCTTACCTTTTTCATCGCTCCCTCTGTCGTATCCATCCAATCCATGGCATCCTGCACATTTTTTTCAACATATTGTGTCAACTGTGCCATTGTTGTGCGAAATTTCAGCGAACGGGATGCGATCGTCGGATCCTCTGAAGGACGTTGAATCTTCTTCATCGTCGTGTACTGCTCTTCTGCCGTCAACATTTTATTCTTTGCATTTGATATATGCACCTGTGATCTGTTTGAAATCATTGAATTTGTTACTCGCATAGGTATTCCCTCCATTTACTGATCATCTGTTATACTGCAGTGCCATTGATCAATTTATCCAATGCCTCGTTCATTATGGACAAAACACGATATTGATAGTGTAACAGATTTTGATAGATTACCAAATTCTGGCCCTCTTCATCTTCATCTACACCGGAAATCGAAGTTCTTCGATGATCCACTGCATCCAAAATGTTCTGTGCATTTTCTGTAGCTGCCGTCACACGTGCTGAATCTACACCAAGTACTGCAGTGCATAATACATTCAGGAAAGATCCCGGATCACCCTGCTTAAACATGGAATTATCGGTCTGCAGCGCCAACATTTTTGTGAGATTTTTGGACTCTTCCCATCCGGTCAGGCCCTCTGTATTTTCTGCAGAGCAGGCCAACATTCTGCCGTTTTTAACAATATCGTCATTGGCATGAAAATTAAGGATCGACATATTGTAATAACTGCATACTGCATTCTCATCCGTATTATCCAACTCTGATGAATGAAACGAGAATATGTTGTTGTCATCATCCGGAATGAACACTTTTTCTACAATATTGCCATTTTTATCTTTCAGATTATAGTAGTTCGTTTCTCCTGCAACAGTTTCAAACTGATAACCATCTGCCCGATAAGCCTGCTGCTTGTTAGAATCAAACACTTTACTGCCGTTATAATAGTAAAATGTATCTTCCGCATTATACAAAAATTCTGTCATCTGAAACTGTTGATTCGATGTCACGTTAGCCGCTACAAACAAATCTTTTCCAAGTTTGCCATCCAGATCATAGCCCTTATTTTGCAACATATTAAAGTTTGCAGAAAAAGTTCTCACAAATTCATTAAGCTGCGTCATATAATACGGAATTCCACGGAATGCGATGGAATCTCCTGCCGATGCAAGCCTCTTTTCAGGATTCGGATCCTGCATAATATTTTGCAGGCGTGTTACTCCGTCATCACTTAACTCCTCCTTCAAAACAAATGTATATGTATATGTACCATCTGCAGCTACTGTTGCAGAAAAGGATTCATATTCGTAATCCACATTACCGATCGTTAACACTCCATCCGATGCCGGCAGATCCAGCTTGGATAAATTCGATGCGTTGGCGCTGCTGTATTGATCACTCGTGATCGTCAATGTACTCTTACCGCCCTTTGCTGTATCATTCTTCTGCAATCCGGTCAGTGTTGCTTTGAAATTTTCCGCATTGTTGCCATCGCGCATCTCGATCAACCCCTGTAATTTGCCTCCAAGCGTTGTATTGTACATGTCAAATTCCTGACCATAACTCCACTCTAACCGATACAGATTAACAACATCATTCTGGCTTACCTTGTTCGTAGATCCCTCTGCATTGATCGTATTGTACCGTGTGGTATCGACCAAAACACCTCCACCCAGCGTCACAATAAACTGATTCGTTCCATTGCCATCTGCGGGTGCTTTTTCTGTCACATTGATGTCCGCTAATTCGGACAATTTGTCCAAAATAACCGCTCTCTGATCACGAAGATCATTTGCACGGTCGCCATACACTTCTAATGTATTGATCTGTTTATTTAAGGAAGCGATCTGTGCTGCATACGCATTGATCTGCTTTACCGTTGTCTCAATCTCTGTATTGACATCTACCTGCATATTCTGCAGCTTCACTGCCGCATCTCTGACATAATAAGACAGCGTATCCGCATATCCTGCCACCTGCGCACGGATCGTCTGATCCATAGAAGAGGTTGTCAAATATTTCAAAGAGGAAAAGAAGCTGTCTAAAGAATTCGTAATGCTTCCTTCCGAATCTTCTTTCGGATAGATACAATCCTCAATGCTGCTCAAATAAAAGGACTCTGTTGAATATTTACCTACTGTAGTATTGCTGATGCGGTACTTGGCATCATAATAATCATCGCGGCTGCTGAGAATCGCTGTGGCATCTACACCTGCACCCAGCATTCCGTAGCTGGTGCGCAGCGAAACAGCTTCCCTCGCTGACTGCTCTACTGTCTGTCTGCTGTATCCTTTCGTCTTTACATTGGATATATTATGTCCTGTCGTTGTCAATCCGGCATTATATGTCGACATGCCGGACACTGCTATATTCAATCCAAAAAAAGTTGATGGCATATTCCATTCCCCCTTCTGCTCTATCCAAGTCGTTCAATCAAATGCTCTAACATCGCATCGATCACTGAAATATAACGTGATGCTGCATTATAGGCGTGCTGATATTTTAACAGATCCACCATTTCTTCTTCACTGGAAACACCCATCACCTGCTGCCGTTTATCCTCAACACTCTCGGTCAGCTTTTGCTGGTTGTCGACCATGCTCTGCCATGTATTTCCCTTCGCACCGAGTGCCGTTACCATAGAGCGGTAATACTCCGCATAGGTATACGTTGTCTCATTGTTGGGATCCAGTGCGGCAAACTTCTCATTCCATTCCGAAAGAATATCCTCAAATACTTTTGTATTGTATCCGCCGGTCTCTCCAAACTCCGGATTAAGTTTCACCGGAAGCAATGCATAATCTTCTATAACATCCGGATTCACTTCCAGATTCAGCAAAGTATATAACGTATTGGCATCTTCTTCGTCCTCCTCATTGTATACATACAATTTATAAGACTTAGATCCATCCGCATTTGTAATTTCCTGCGCCAACGGAATCTGATTGCCCTCCTCGTCTTTTCCATAAACCTGTGCATCTATGGTAATTACCCGATAGCGATCCGTTGCTTTGCGGGAGAAAACTTCTGTTCCGATCGTCATATCATCATCAGTACCCACTGCACAATTTACAACATCTAGGATCTTGTATTTGCCATCCTGCAAGTTCACAGCATTGCCGTTTGCATCTACACCACTAATTCCTGTAAGATCCTGCGAGATGTTCGGACAAAATGCATCGTTGACCATCGTTACCAATCCATGGATCAACTGATCAAACTGTGCCTGTATCTGTGTAAGTATCGAATTGCCGGTTGTATTATTGTATTTATCTAATTTTTCTTCGAAATCATTACAAGCCAACAAATAACTTGTTTCATCAAATTTGCCGGCATCATCGATATAATCAGACTTGACCGGCTGTACCGGAATATCTTTATAATTGGCGATCTCATTTCCTCTCGCTGTCAAGATACCAAGCAAGGAACCGGTATCTGTCTTGCGCACAGCAGAGTACGCTGTCTCCATATCATAAACATCACTATAACCATTGTCGAGCCATGTAACATTATACATTTCAGATACTGATTTTACTTCATACTGCTGTGTCGCATCGTTGTATTCTTCCTGTTTTATGCGTTCAACACCCATGTGGTAACTTCTCGCATCATTCACTAACGGTGCATTGCCTATAAAGACGCGCACATTGCCGTTATGATCCTCATTGTATGTATAATAAGTATACTCTGCCAGCTCATCAAGGAGCTGGTTTCTGGCATCGCGGTAGTCATTCGCATTTTCCAATCCGGACGCTTCCGCCTCGCGAATGCGCTTGTTCAGATCCAAAATCTGTTCTCCAATAGAATTGATCTTATCGACCTGCGCCGTGATCTCTTTATTCAAATTAACCTGGTAATCCACCAAAGTCTGATAAACATCCTTTGCATTCTTAATAAAAGACTCTGCATTGGATAAAAACAGTTCGCGATTCACGACACTCTGCGGATCGGTTGAAATGGTCTGTAACGAATCCCATATATCCTGCAGTGAATTTTGAAATTCAACGCCTTCCAGCTCACCTAAAATGTCTTCAATCTCCTGACTGGTCGTAAGCTGTCTGTCATAAAAGCTTCCTCTACTCACTTCCAGACGATATTCCTTATCCAAGAAAATATCGCGGATCTGTCGAACCTGTGCAACCGTAGTTCCATAACCAATCTGCTGCGTCCCATGGCTTGTCACCTTGATGTTGGAATAGTAAGTATCCCGCAATATATTCTGTTGTCTCGTATATCCGGTCGTTTTGGTATTGGCCAGATTGTGTGCCGCAGTATTCATCCCCGCCTGCGAAGCCTTCAATCCGGACACACCGGAATTAAAACTGGTAAATAAGCTCATACGATACTCTCTCTTTCTTTCCGTTATACATAAAAAGCACGAATACCACTCGGAAAATACAGTGTGTCAGAAAAGCTTCCTACTTCTCTGACGATCACTGCTTTGCGTCAAAAGACCCCGTCCCAAAGCCGGCATCAACTCCGCCTCCTGCGGCTGACGCATTTTTGTCGTAGTTATTATTTCCCGGTGACATCCGTGTACTCTGAATAAAATTCATATTGAATTCAATCATTTCAAGGGAATTTTCTATTAAATTTTTATTCTTTGTATTAACATCTACCAAGCGTTTCATCGTTTGTTGCAGCTCGTCGTGCAACAACGCCAACCGCTCCTGCTCTTCCGGCTGTTTCCCCAGCAGTTCGATCAGGCCGGTAAGACTTAAATCTTTCACCGGACGATTCAACACCATTCCCATATTGTGCAGAACCTCTTCTCTGCGATGTCCGTACGCAGATGCCTGATCCAGCAATTCCTGTTCTTGATCCGTAATTTCTTGCAATCGCTTTAGATCTCCACGGATCAACACTTCTGTCTTCTGTTCCGATATCGGAATCAGTGTCTGGTAGACTTCCATCTCCTGCTGCAACACGGCAGTCAGGTCATCAATCAAACTTGCCAAATCTGCTCCCTCTTGTCTCCTATTTCAAGAATCCGTTCTTAAAATAAGGAATCAAAATATTTACTCACCATCTTTTCTGCAATCTCCTGTGAAGATACATTATACGTACCGGAAGCAATCGCATCCTTGTACTTATTTACCTTGTCCTCACGAACATCTTCCGCATCCTTCACTGCCTGCTTTGCAATCTGATAATCCTTCGCTGTCTGCGAAATCTGAAATTCGTCTTTCGCATATTTCTTCTCAGTGCGGACATTCTTCGTCGGCTTAGACTGCTGATAAAGTCGGCTTACATGATTTAATGCATCAATTCTCATTGTTATCACCACCTGTTTCTCTCTCATTTCAGTGTTTCATACATAATATGTATCGGATTTTTTTAAGATTACTTTAGCATTTGTTATTAATTTTCCAAAATTTCAAAAGAGGCACTGCCCTACTGCAGCGCCTCTTATATAGAAAACAATTACCATTCAGCGATCGATCACTCTTTGACATTTTTAAGAATGTCACAAAAATCAAAGGTTGCAAAATAATCTTTTGGTGTTTCAGCACGACGGATCATTTTGACACTTCCATCTTCCTGTAAAAGCAACTCTGCTGATTTTAATTTGCCATTATAATTGTACCCCATAGCAAACCCATGCGCACCTGCATCATGAATAAACAGGTAATCACCCATATCAATCTTTGGAAGCATACGGTCTACTGCAAACTTGTCGTTATTCTCGCAAAGTGAACCGGTGACATCATATTTGTGATCACATGGTGCATCTTCTTTGCCCAGGACTGTAATATGATGATATGCACCATACATTGCCGGACGCATCAGGTTTACTGCACAGGCATCCAAGCCAATATACTCTTTGTAAATATGTTTTTCATGAATTGCCTTTGCGATCAGTGCACCATAAGGAGCTAACATAAAACGGCCAAGCTCTGTGAAGATAGCAACATCGCCAAGCCCTGCCGGAACCATGATCTCCTCAAATTTCTGACGAACACCTTCACCGATCACTGCAATGTCATTTGGCTCCTTATCCGGTGTGTAAGGAATGCCAACTCCACCAGATAAATTCACAAATGCGATCTCCACACCCGTCTCTTTCTGCACTTCCACGGCAAGTTCAAACAAAATGCCCGCCAATGTCGGATAGTATTCGTTAGTCACGGTATTACTTGCCAAAAAAGAATGAATACCAAAACGCTTCGCACCTAACTTTTTCAAACGCTTAAATGCTTCAATAAGCTGTTCCTTGGTCATGCCGTATTTCGCATCACCCGGATTATCCATAATATCGGTACCCATTTGGAATACACCACCCGGATTATAACGACAGCAGATCGTCTCCGGAATACCGGCAACCTCTTCCAAAAAGTCAATGTGAGTAATGTCATCCAGGTTAATAAACGCACCCAGTTCTTTTGCTTTCTGATACTCTTTGGCTGGTGTTACGTTCGAAGAAAACATGATGTCCGATCCCTTAAAGCCACAAGCTTCTGACATCATCAACTCAGTAAGAGATGAACAATCTGTGCCACAGCCTTCTTCCTGCAGGATCTTCAAAATAAATGGATTCGGGGTTGCTTTAACTGCAAAATACTCACGAAAACCTTTGTTCCAAGAAAATGCCTTCTTCATTTTGCGTGCATTTTCGCGGATACCCTTCTCATCATACAGATAAAACGGAGTCGGATATGTCTTTGCAATCTCTTCAACCTGTTCCTTCGTAACAAATGGTGTCTTTTTCATAGGTACTCGATGCCTTCTTTCTTAAATATTATGTATTCTAACTTCGGATGTATGAAGTTTGAATTATTTACATTTTCTTATCATATCAAATGACATCCATTTTTGCAATATGGTGGAGGATGTAGATGGGGTGTGTTACAAGTTGCATTTTCTCTATATTTTATGGTATAATAAGGGCTTGGTAGCGAACAGACGTTTGCGCCGGATGATTATATGCGGCAGAATATACACTGCGGCAGGAAATGAGGTAACTATGGCAGAATATACTGGCAAAGATATAGTAATATTAGAAGGACTGGAGGCCGTACGTAAACGCCCCGGTATGTATATTGGTTCCACCGGATCACGTGGCCTGCATCATTTGATCTGGGAGATCCTCGACAATGCTATCGACGAGCATCTCGCCGGTTATTGCAGTGAAATACATATCACACTGCAAAAGGATGGTGGCATCTGCATTCAAGATAATGGTCGCGGTGTTCCGGTCGATCTGCATCCCACCAAAAAAATCCCTACGGTCCGTGTCGTCTATACGATCCTGCATGCCGGCGGTAAATTTGGCAATTCTGCCTATAAGGTATCCGGTGGTCTGCACGGCGTCGGTTCTTCCGTTGTAAATGCACTGTCAACGCATATGATCGTAGAAGTACGTCACAACGGTTTGATCTACCGCGATGAATATGCCGATGGCGGTCATCCGGTCTCGCCTCTCGTTAATGGTGAATTGGAGATCATAGGTAAATGCCGCAAATCCGATACCGGCACGAAGGTTACTTTCTATCCGGACCCGGAAATTTTTGAAACGATCATATTTAAGCCGGACATTATAAAAAAGAAACTAAAAGAGATTGCTTATCTCAATAAAAATCTAAAGTTGATCTATTATAATGAAGCCGAAAATGAAGAACGTACCTACCAGGAAGAGCACGGCATTCAAAGCTTTGTCAGCTATATCAACCGTGATGCAACGCCAATTCATGACACGCCGATCTATATTGAAGGGACAAGCGGTGATATTGAGGTAGAGATCGCATTCCAATACACCACGAATTATTCTGAGCAGATCAATCCCTACTGCAACCGCATCAATGTTGCCGATGGCGGTACGTTGGTGACCGGTTTTAAAACAGCTCTGACACGTGTAATGAACCAGTATGCAAGGGAACTTGGCGTACTCAAAGATAAGGATGAAAACTTTGATGGAAAAGACATCCGTAACGGCATTGTCGCTATTATTTCGATCAAGCACCCTGATCCACAGTTTGAAGGTCAGACCAAGACAAAACTTGGCAACACGGATGCAAAAACGGCAGTCGATGAAGTATTCAGTGCCGAAGTACAGCATTATTTAGACAAAAATGTAGATATATTGAAAAAAATTCTCGATAACTCCATGAAGTCCTATAATGCACGCAAAGCCGGTGACAAAGCACGCACTGCCGCACTAAAACAGCTCAATGATGTAGATACTAAAAGCAAATTAGCCGCCTGCACCTCCAAAAAGCCAGAGGAATGCGAGATTTACATTGTCGAGGGTGATTCTGCCGGCGGTACGGTTAAAACAGCCAGAAACCGCAAAACACAGGCAGTTCTTCCTCTACGCGGAAAAATACTGAATGTAGAAAAAGCAACTTTAGAAAAAATATTAGTAAACAATGAGATCAAATCTATGATTGCCGCTTTCGGCTGTGGAATCGGTGAAGAATTTGATATTTCCAAACTGCGCTATGATAAGATCATCATCTTAACCGATGCCGATGTCGATGGTGCACATATCAGCACACTGCTGCTCACATTCTTCTATCGCTTTATGCCGGAATTGATCTACTCCGGCAAAGTATACCGTGGTCTTCCACCATTGTATAAAGTAGATTACGAAAAGGCAGGTTCCGGCAAAGCAGGAGCTTCCGCCAAAACGCCAGCAGATGCCAAGCCAAAGAAACGCGGAAAGAAAAAGTATTCCGAATATGTATTTAATGACTTTGAGCTGGAAAAATTCCGCAAGATCAAGGAAAATAAGATCATCGGCATCCAGCGTTACAAAGGTCTCGGCGAAATGGACGCAGAACAGCTTTGGGAAACTACACTGGATCCGGAAAGCCGTATTCTTGCACAGGTAACGATCAGCGATACTGTAGAAGCTGACGATATCACAACAACTTTAATGAGCAGTAATGTCCCACCTCGCCGTGAATTCATTATGGAAGAAGCCAAATACGCAACGCTCGACATTTAAGATCAGGAGGAATGTGAAAACATGTCACAAAAGGATTCAATTATACAATTAGACTTTACAGAGGAAATGCGTAATTCTTACCGCGATTATGCTGTAAGTGTTATTATTTCCCGTGCGCTGCCGGATGTCCGGGACGGATTAAAACCGGTACAACGCCGTATCTTATATGCAATGACGGAACTCGGTCTGGCTCCGGATAAGCCACATCGAAAGAGCGCGCGTATTGTCGGTGATACCATGGGTAAATATCATCCACATGGCGACAGTTCGATCTATGACGCATTGGTACATATGACAGAAGAGTATTCTCTCTCGATCCCACTTGTTGAGGCCATGGTAACTTTGGCTCGATCGACGGTGACAGTGCTGCTGCCATGCGTTATACGGAGGCACGCCTCTCTCCGGGCGCTATGACAATGTTGGATAATTTGGACAAACAGCTTGTCCCATTTGGACCAAACTTTGATGAAAGCGAGAAGGAACCTTTGGTCCTTCCTGCCACTCTGCCAAATCTGTTGATCAACGGTACAACCGGTATCGCCGTAGGTATGGCAACTAATATGCCGCCGCACAATCCAGCCGAGGTCATTGATGGTGTGATCGCCTATATGAAAAACCCGGACATAACGATCCATGGGTTAATGAAATACATTAAAGGACCGGATTTCCCAACCGGAGCGATCATTACAAATGCAGATGAGATCGCACATATTTATGAAACAGGCGAGGGGAAACTAAAGGTTCGTGCCAAAACGGTGATCGAAAAGAGTGATTATGGCCGCCAAAACATTGTAATCACGGAAATTCCGTATACGGTAGCCGGCAACAAAATGAAATTGTTAGAAAATCTGGTCAGCCTGACGAAAGACAAAGTATTTGATGAAATTTACGATGTCCGCGACGAGTCCTCGAAAGAAGGTATTCGTCTGGTGATCGAAGTAAAGAAAGACCGTGATGTACAAAATCTTCTCAATGGCTTGTACAAAAAAACTGCCATGGAAGACACCTACGGTGTAAATATGCTTGCTGTAAAAGACAAGCAGCCGATCACGTTCGATCTCAAATCGCTGATCCAGGAATTTGTATTCTTTCAGGAGGAACTTTACACCAAAGAATATACACATCTGCTCAACAAGGCGAACAAGCGTCTGGAAATTGTTGCCGGACTGATCAAAGCGACCGATGTGATCGACTTGATCGTCGAGATCCTGCGCGGCAGTTCCTCCGTTAAACAGGCAAAGGGCTGTCTTGTAAATGGTGTTACGACGGATATCCGCTTCCGAAGCAAAGCTTCTGAAAAGCAGGCCGCAACACTGGACTTTACCGAAACGCAGGCAGATGCCATTCTGGCAATGCCGTTAAGCCGTTTAGTCGGCTTGGAACTTCTCAAGCTGCATCAGGAAAACGATACCTTGTTAGCAAATATTGCCGAATACAAAAAAATACTTGGTGATAAAGAGGCTTTACATGATGTTATCAAAAATCGTCTCAGAGCCTACAAAAAACAATTTAACGCGCCTCGTCATACAGAGCTTGCCAACATCACGGCTGCTAATTATGTCGAAGAGATCAAGGAAGAAGACTTGTACGTGTTGATCGACCGCTTCGGCTATACGAAATCAGTCGACGCTTCCTCTTACTCCCGCATTTCCCCGGATACTTTGGAGGAATATCATCATATCGTGCCGCTTCGCAATATTGATAAATTATGTGTCTTCACCAAAGGCGGTTATATGCATCAAGTGAAAGCTATGAATATCCCGAAGGGACGTGCCAAGGACAAAGGCGTTCTGATTCAAAACCTATGTAAACTGGAAAATGATGAGCCTCTCCTTTATATTAGTTTTGAAGAATTGTTTGATTCACAGCTTCTCTTCATTACGCGAGCCGGCTTTATCAAACTGGTATCCGGTGTCGAGTTTGAAACAAATCGTCAGACAATCGCCTCAACAAAACTGGCAGAAGGTGATGAACTTGTATGCGTACAGCAGGTAGGCATTGAAGATGTGATCAACGCAGACCGTAAAGTAATTGTAATTACCGATCAAGGATTGTCTTTGGGATTTCCGCTTCTCGAAGTTGGTGAACTCAAGAAAACCAGCCGCGGTGTCAAGGGTATCACTTTGATCGGTGATGATCTTGTCAAGCATGCCGGTTTTGTTACGCCGGATATGGAGCGTATAGACTTTGACGGCAAAGCGATCAATCCAAAGAAGATACGCAGCCGCAAACGTGCTGCCAAGGGACAGAAATCGCAAATCGGAACCAAATAAAAGTAAAAAAATCCCCAACCGTTAGATATTATCTTAACAGTTGGGGATTTTCCTATTCACAATATTCTTTTGTCTTTACCGGAATCATTTGTCCGAAAATTACTCTGCGTCATCCTCCGCATCTTCCTCAGACTCATTTTCTTCCATCTCGTTGCCGTCAATGTCAAGGGTAACATACTCTCTGTCATCCACCTCATCAGCGAACACATCTTCAAACTCTTCCTCATCGAAATCTTCGCTCTCATCTTTGTTGAAATACTTTTCGATCACATAGAATGTTCCTGCAATCGCTGCGCCTGTAGCTGCTGCCCCGACCAAAAATTTCATCATTTTCTTCATATGCCAATACCTCTTTCCTTATATTGCAATTAATGTGCTGGTTACAAACGATCCGCCGTACTAACCTCTGGTTGTCAGCTTCTTCATAATGTGGAACAAATAAGGATCCAATCCCTTCGTCATTGCCAATGCTTCCTGAATATCGTAATCCTTAAATTCACCATTGTGATATCCTACAACACGGTTGCTGGCACCCTCACACAACAATTCTACCGCTCTGGCACCCATTGCAGATGCATATACACGATCTTTGCAAGTTGGATTGCCACCACGCTGTATATGACCTAGGATCGTTGCTCTCGTCTCTACTCCGGTAGCAAGCTCAATAACCTTAGCCATCTCATTGGAATTACCGATACCTTCTGCATTAACAATAATATGATTCTTCTTACCCATCTTACGGCGATCCTGAATCTTGGTAATAATACGCTGAATATCACCATGATATTCCTCTGTAGTCAAAATGTACTCTGCACCACTGGCAATACCGGTCCACAATGCAATGTGTCCTGCGGTACGTCCCATTACCTCGACGATACTGCAACGCTCATGAGATTCCGATGTGTCGCGCAGGCGATCGATCGCCTCCATCGCTGTGTTGATCGCTGTATCGAATCCAATCGTATATTCCGTACAAGCAATATCAAGATCGATCGTTCCCGGAACACCGATCGTGTTGATGCCCTGCTCAGAAAGTCTGCTTGCACCATTAAAGGAACCATCTCCACCAATAACAACAATTCCGTCAATGCCGTGTTTGCGGCAGATATCAGCACCCTTCATCTGATATTCTAATTTCTTAAACTCCAGACAACGCGCTGTATAAAGGATTGTACCGCCAAGCTGAATAATATCCGATACATCGAGTGATGACATATCAAAAATATCTTCTTCCAAAAGTCCTGCAAAACCGCGACGAATACCTTTGACATGTAATCCATTCGCAATACCGGTACGTACTACCGCACGTATCGCTGCATTCATACCCGGTGCATCTCCACCGCTCGTCAATACGCCAATCGTTTTTACTGCATTGCTCATTATCTAGTCCCCCTTGCTTCTCTTGCTGTAATTTCTACGCTGCAACCTTCTAACAATGCAACGCATTTCATATAGATTCTACGCTAAAATCAACTATTTTTCAATACTCTTTTCTTTAATCGCCACAGATTCTTTTCCATATTCTTCCAATGCACCTTCAGCCACCAGTCTTCGTGCATTCGTCTCATACGATCTTGGCAATTTTTTAACCTGATGCTCTTGCTCCAGGTAAATACAGATCGTATCAGTGCCATCCTCGCTAACTACCTGCTGCAACAGCTTTTTCTCTACGGCTAAGTAAGCTTCCTTATTAGCAAACCGAATCCATAATTCACAAGGAATACGGTCAAAAGGGATAATATCCTGACATATCACTTTGCCGGCTTTATTGTCTTCCGTCTGTGCCCGTCCCTTGACAAAAACTTTCGACCCCTCCACTAACAAATGTTTCTTCTTTTCATAGGTCTGAGGAAATACTATAATTTCCACTGTCCCATACAGATCCTCGATCGAAGCGATCGCCATCATCGTATTATTTTTTGTTGTTTTCACGATTTTATTCACGAGCAGACCTCCGATGACAACACGTTCACCATCTGTAACACTGTTGTCTTCCTGTTCTTCTTCGGCTGCAAAATCGGTCGAAATACAGGTACAATTTTTTTTCATCAAAGCAACATATTCTTCCAATGGGTGCCCACTGACATAGATTCCCATCACCTCTTTTTCATAAGTTAGCAGCTCCTCCTTTGGGAACTCCTCTACATTCGGCAATGGATACTGCTTTGCTTTCGCAAAGCCCTCGTCACCAAGATCAAATAACGATACCTGTCCTGCCATATTGTTACGCCTGTCTTTGCTGACAGCATCCATAATATTCGCATAGGCAATGACTTTTTGATGACGGTTGCCCGGAAGCGAATCCATCGCACCGGATTTAATAAGATTCTCCACCACATGCTTATTCACTTCTCCGGAAGCCAGTCTCTCCAAGAAATTTTGGAGTGAAGTATAGGCTCCCCCACTTTTTCGCTCCGCAACAATACGCTCGATCACATTCACGCCAATCCCCTTGATCGCGGACATTCCAAAACGAATTCCACCATCCGCAACCGAAAAGTCTGAATAGCCTTCATTAATATCCGGTGAAAGCATCGGGATGCCCAGTTCTTTACAGTTCATTGTATAGTGTATTACCTTAGACGTATTATCACGCACAGATGTCATCAGTGCTGCCATAAACTCTATCGGATAATGACATTTCAAATATGCCGTCTGATAGCTCACAACCGCATACGCTGCCGCATGCGATTTGTTAAAGGCATACTTCGCAAAATCGATCATTTCGTTATATATTTTATTAGCAACTTCCTCGGAAATGCCGTTTGCAATACAACCCTTAACGCCCTCTGCTTTATTGCCATATACAAAGTTTTGACGTTCTGCCTCCATGACCTTTTCTTTTTTCTTAGCCATCGCACGGCGTACCAGATCGCTTCGGCCAAAACTATATCCGGCCAGACTGCGCACGATCTGCATTACCTGCTCCTGATACACAATACATCCATACGTCGGTGCCAAGATCGGCTCAAGCTGCGGGCAGTCATACACAATGCTGTCACGGTTATTTTTGCCCTCTATATATTGTGGGATGAAATCCATCGGACCCGGACGGTACAACGCATTTCCTGCCAAAATATCTTCCATACACTCTGGTTTAAGCTCCGTCATAAAGCTCTTCATGCCACCGCTTTCCAACTGGAAGACACCGTCCGTCTTACCGGCACTGATCATGTCAAACACTTCTTTGTCATCAAATGGAATGTTTAGAAGCGTATCGTCTTCGATTCCTGCCATTTTAGCTGCATTTTGTATGACTGTTAGCGTTCGAAGACCCAGGAAGTCCATCTTAAGCAGCCCCAATTCTTCTAATACCGTCATCGTATACTGCGTCGTGATCGTTCCATCAGACGCCTTGGACAAAGGAACATATTCGTCTACCGGCTTTGGACTGATCAGTACACCGGCTGCATGCATCGAGGTATGTCTGGGAAGTCCCTCCAGCCGCATGGACATATCGATCAAATTCTTAGCCTGTTCATCTGATTCGTAAATTTCACGCAATTCCGGATTGACCTGCAATGCCTCTTTGATCGTAACTTTTGCCCCTTGTTTTGGCATTGGGATCTGCTTGGCGATCACATCCACATAATTATACGGCAGATCCAGCGCACGCCCTACATCACGGATTGCATTTCGCGCGGCCATCGTACCAAAGGTCACGATCTGCACAACATGATCTTTGCCATATTTACGCACTACATAATCAATCACTTCCGGTCTTCGCTCATAGCAAAAATCAATATCAATATCAGGCATCGTAACACGTTCCGGGTTTAAGAAACGCTCAAATAGTAAATCATATTTGATCGGATCGATACTGGTAATGCCAAGCGAATATGCCACAATACTTCCTGCTGCACTGCCTCGTCCCGGTCCAACACTGACCCATTTTCTCTCGCGTAGCGAATGAAGTCCCATACGATCAGGAAGTAATCAACAAAGCCCATTGTCCGAATCGTATCCAATTCGTAATCCAGTCTTTCCTGCAGTTGCGTGGTGATCTCTTCATAACGCTTCTTCATGCCATCCTGGCAAAGTTTTTGCAGATAACTATCCGCTGTAAATCCCTCCGGGACATCATATTTCGGAAGTTTATATTTACCAAACTCAATCTCCACATGACACCGCTCAGCAATCTTAGAAGTATTCTCTAACGCCTCCTGTGCATAAGGAAACAGTGCTTTCATCTCGTCTTCGCTCTTAAGATAATACTGTCCTCCCTCATAGCGCATGCGATCTTCATCCTGTACCTTTTTCTGCGTTTGTATGCATAGCAATATATCATGTGGTTCTGCATCTTCTGCCGTGATATAATGCACATCGTTGGTTGCAACCAAAGGAATCTTTAACTCCTCACTCATACGCAAAAGCCCTTGATTCACGGTTGCCTGATCTGCAATTCCATGATCCTGCAATTCCAGGTAAAAATGATCTTTCCCAAAAATATCATATAGGCGCTCTGCCTCTTTCTTGGCTGTCTCATATTGCCCATACCTAAGTGCCGTGGCAACTGCTCCGGCAAGGCATGCACTAAGCGCGATCACACCTTCGTGATACTTTTCAAGCACTTCATAGTCAACACGAGGTTTATAATAAAATCCTTCGGTAAATCCTTTGGATACGATCTTGATCAGATTCGAATATCCAACGTTATTCTCTGCCAATAACACTAAATGATTGTAACGGCCTTCTCCCTTCGTTACCTCACGATCAAAACGCGATCCCGGTGCAACATATACCTCACATCCGATCACAGGATTGATCCCTGCCGCTCTTGCTGCACGATAAAATTCAATAACACCGTACATATTACCATGATCGGTAATGGCAATATTCTTCATTCCCAATTCTGCAGCTCGCGCGATCAGCTCTTTGATCTTACAGGAACCGTCCAGCAAAGAATATTCGGTATGCACATGTAAATGCGTAAAACTCATAGTAAACCTCCATGTTTCCTCAGCCTGCAGCTTCTTTACAGAGCATCCGGAAAACGATATAGAAAATGCAAAAAGGCAAAGTTAGCACTTTGCCTTTTGTGTTACCCAAATAATATGTTTGGTTTGTCCATTATGCCTGTGCCGCACTAAGGTACTTCTCAATTTCATCCATGGCATTTGTCTCATCATCTCCATCGATCGATACTACGACCTCTTCTCCTGCGGAGAGTCCTAAAGACATAAGTCCCATAATGCTCTTAGCATTTACTTTCTTATTTTCACATTCGACATAGATACGACTGTCATATTGACTTGCAACCTGAACCAATACTGCAACCGGTCTTGCCTCTAATCCGTTCTTTAATTGGATTTTAATTTTCTTTGTTATCATGACCTTTCCTCCTTTGGTTTGAGGCTGATTTCTTGTTCCGCCCGCAAACGCTCTGCAATTTCACTTAACTTTCGTAAACGATGATTTACTCCCGACTTTCCAAGTGGCTTGGATAATTTCTGTCCAAGCTCTGCCAATGGCAGATCAGGATATTCCAATCGCAGCTCTGCAATCTCGCGTAGCCCATCGCTTAACCAGCGAACCCCTTTGGCAGTCTCTATGTACTGTATATCTTCAATCTGTCTCGCAGCTGCAGTTACTGTTTTATGAATGTTAGCCGTTTCACAGTTGACCTGTCGATTTACTGAATTACGTACTTCTTTCAAAATACGAACATTCTCAAAATCCATCAATGCCTGATGTGCCTCCATAACATTTAAGGTGTCCACGATCATAGAACCTTCTTTTACATATAAAACATGATATTTCTTTCGATCTACAATCTTCGCCTCAATTTGAAAGGAAGCCACGATCTGCTGCAATTGCAAACAAAACGACTCTGATAACACTGCAATTTCGAGATGATACGCCTTCTCCGGATTAGTTATTGATCCCGCCGCCATAAACACACCTCGCAAATACGCACGTTTGCAACATGTATTCTGCACTAAGCGGCTTGGAATCGTCGACAGATCGCCCCATCGATCCTCTGATTCACTCAATAATTTAATCGCTTTTAGGATCTCATATGCCTTGTTCTGCGCCAATACCAGCAAATGATACACCGGCGTTCTTGTCTGCAAACTATGGTTCCGGATCCTAATCTGCGTTTCCGCCTGAAACGCCATCCTTATTAAGATATAAGATTTTCTTGCTACTGTCAAGTTTTCCGTATGTACTTCCAAATAAATACTACCGTTCTTGCGATGTCGGATCTTACCACAAAGAGCAAAAAGCGCTGCAAATTCCGCAATCTGGCAGTGTCTTGCCGGGCTTAACTGCGAAGCAAGTTCCTCTTTCACCTTTCCAGAAAATGACATTTTCATAGTAATCTTACATTCCTTTCTAAGCCCGCTCACTTGGCGTCCCGTTCAATATCGCGATGTTCCATCTTGACCGTATATGGCAAAGATTTCATCTGTGATTCCAGGGCACGCACCATCGAAACAGACCGGTGCTTTCCTCCGGTACATCCAATGCTGATCACAATCTGATTCTTTCCCTCGGCAATATAATTCGGTATAAGAAACTTCACCATTTCAAATAGCTGGCGTTGAAATTCTTTTGCCTGCGGTGCAGCCATCACGTAATCATACACCGCCGGATCATTTCCTGTCAGTGGTTTGAGCGTTGGAATATAATATGGATTTGGCAGAAAACGTACATCAAACACAAGATCGGAATCTTCCGGTATACCATATTTGAATCCAAAGGACAACAGTGTCACAAAGAAATTCTCATACTCTTCTTCTCCCAGAAAAATACGATCCACCTCATGCTTTAACTCACGTACCAGCATATGACTGGTATCTAAAATATAATCCGCACGCTTTTTGATATGGGCAAGCTCTACTCGCTCTGCCGCAATCGCCTTATCGACACGTCCCTGCAATGCTAACGGATGATTACGTCTCGTCTCCTTATAGCGTTTTACAAGCACACTGTCATCTGCCTCCAGAAACAGCACCTCATAAGGATATCCTTCCTGCTTCATCTTGTCCAAGATGTTATCAAGATCAGACAATCCCTGCAAATTACGCACGTCGATGCCAAGACCCATCTTGTCGACAGTCTCCTGCTCGTCCACCATTAACTTTGTCATCTTCGGAATAAAATGCACCGGCAAATTATCCACGCAAAAATATCCGAGATCTTCGAGCATCTTTAAAACAGAACTCTTTCCTGCACCCGACATTCCGGTAACGATCACAAATCTCATATTCGCCCTCATTTCTACATAATCGTCCAACAACAATGCCGCCGTTTTATGACGAACTATGCCGTTTCTCTGTTAATTTCTGCATATCACTGGCCGCTTCAGCATATTGCTAAGCCGTTCCAGTATATTACTGAACACTTCAGCGTATTACTGTTCCGGAAGTCTCTTAACTTCCGTCTCAAGGGTGACACCAAACTGCTCCTTAACAGTCTGCTGCACATGCCTGATCACTGCATCTGCCTGTGCGCAGGTTCCCTGTCCTACATTGACCACGAAGCCACAGTGTTTCTCCGACACCATGATATCACCAACCCGATATCCTTTCAATCCGGCGTCCTCGATCAATTTACCGGCAAAGTATCCTTCCGGCCTCTTAAAAGTACTGCCTGCACTTCCATATTCTAACGGCTGCTTTTCGCGGCGTTTCGCATTTAATTCCTGCATCTGCGCCTTGATCTGCGCCCTGTCTCCCTGTTCAAAAGCAAATAACGCTGACACAACGATAAGCCCCTGTTCCTGCACAATACTGTGTCGATAAGACAAATGTAGTTCTTCCGCTGAAAACAAATGGATCTTACCTGTTCGATCGATCATTTTAGCAGCTACGATCACGTCCTTGATCTCGCCACCATATGCACCTGCATTCATCGTCACTGCGCCACCGAGCGTTCCCGGAATACCTCCGGCAAATTCGAATCCTGCAAGTCCTTGATCTGCAATCCGGGCTGCAAGTGTTGAAAGCATCACTCCCGCACCGGCACTCACATAGGCTTTAGCAGTTGATATGCACTGCTTAACCCCATATTCCTCCAGCACCGCCGCTTTCTCTGTTTCACTGGCATCTGCCGGCAAAATTCGGATCTGATGCAGTTCACCGATCTGCTCTGCTTCCTTATTCATACGATGCAGCGACAATATCACACCGTCGTATCCTTCGTCCGCAGCTAACAGATTACTTCCATTCCCTAATATATACCATTGCATCTGCACCTCTTCCAAATATTTAATGCACGCAGCCAACTGCTCCGCAGAGTCCGGTTCTACAAACCATTTTGCCGGCCCTCCAATTCGGAAAGTAGTATGCTTGGCAAGCGGTTCCTCCTTGCGAACCCGATCCTTGCCGACAATTTGTTCCAATCTATCTATTTCAAATATATGCATTATAACGTTACGATCCTTTCTTATTACTGTTCCAAACAATTCCTTATTGTAACAAAAAAGGCCTTGATTAATCAAGACCTTTGTAAGCGTGCGCGAGAAGATTCGAACTCCCGACCTTCTGATCCGTAGTCAGACGCTCTATCCAGCTGAGCTACGCGCACATTTCTTATGTTTTGTACGTCATCTGTACCGTACTTGATATACTATACACTAGTATTTTCAAAAATGCAAGCATTTTTTTCAATTTTTTTAATTTTTTTTATTCTTTGACATAATAAACGACTGCGTGACACTCTTATTTCAAAGTGCCACGCAGCCCATTATTTTAGATTGAAACTATGATCTGATTACAGTAAGCTCTCATACAGCTTCGTAATGTCCTCAACACTTGTCTCCTTTGGATTGCCCGGACGGCAAGCATCATCATATGCAGACTGTGCTAAGAATGGAATATCTTCTTTCTTAACAATATCCTTGAGATCTGTAGGGATTCCAACATCTTTGGAAAGCTGTTTTACAGCATCAACGGCTGCTTTACGATACTCTTCCTGAGACATATTCTCTGTACCTTCAACACCCATTGCCTTTGCAATATCACGATATTTCTCACCTGTTGCCTCTGCGTTATACTCCATAACAGTAGGAAGAATGATCGCATTTGCGATTCCATGTGGTGTATCATACAATGCGCCAAGTGGATGTGCCATAGAATGAACAATTCCAAGACCTACGTTGGAGAAGCCCATTCCTGCAACGTACTGACCAAGAGCCATTCCCTCACGTCCTTCCGGCGTATTGTCTACTGCTCCTCGAAGAGAACGTGCAATGATCTCAATTGCTTTGAGATGGAACATGTCGGACAATTCCCATGCTCCTGCCGTAATGTAACCCTCAATCGCATGTGTTAAAGCATCCATACCGGTTGCTGCAGTAAGCCCCTTAGGCATAGAAGACATCATCTCGGAATCGATAAATGCCACAACAGGAATGTCATGCGGATCTACACAAACCATCTTGCGATTCTTAGCTGCATCTGTAATAACGTAATTGATCGTAACCTCTGCAGCAGTTCCTGCTGTCGTAGGTACTGCAAAGATCGGTACGCTCTTATTCTTGGTATCTACAGCACCCTCTAAGCTGACAACATCCTCATGCTCAGGATTGTTGATAATGATACCGATTGCTTTCGCAGTATCCATAGAAGAACCGCCACCAATAGCGATCAGATAATCTGTTCCTGCATCCTTAAATGCCTGTACACCTGTCTGAACATTTTCAATCGTTGGATTTGGTTTAATATTTGAATACAGCTCATATGCCATACCATTTTTCTCAAGTACATCCAACACTTTCTGTGTTACACCAAACTTTACCAAGTCCGGATCCGAACATACAAACGCTTTCTTAAAACCACGAATTTTAGTTTCTGTTGCAATCTCTGCAATAGCTCCTGCCCCATGATACGATGTCTCGTTTAATACAAATCTGTTTGCCATACTAGAATCCTCCTGTAAAATAATAAAAGTAATTTTGTTGAAATTGCACAAATTTCTGTGTATTTTCCAAAGTTTCTAGTATAATTATACGAAATTTCCTCATAAAAAGCAAGATTCACTTTGTGAAAACTTTATAAACTACACGTCGTTATTTCACACGCAATTCATTGCGCAGCTTGCGAATCTTTCCCTGGAACTGCAAATACATATCGTATTCTCCAGGTTCCAGTCCATCCACCTGCACAGCAAAGATTTCTTTACGTCTGCCCATACGCAGTTGCGAATAATCTTGTACATATGTCTTATGCTCACCCTTAAAATACAGCTTTTCAACTGCACCAGGCAGCATCGAATACTGCAAAAGATTCTCGCACAAATGCACGTTACCGAAGAAGGTACCACGAATACGCTGATCCGTTTTTTTCGGCATTGTTCCATGAAATTCTTCCGGCGTTGGGAGCTTACCAAACTCTGTCTGATCATGCAGTCCCATCCCCACACAAAATGATGGGATGTCCGGATGAAACTCCCAAGCCCACAAAAAGTTTTTAGTCAACTTAAATGTCTTCTCAACTTCGCCGTTTTCGCCATTGACCAACTGGATCTGGGAATGAAGTTCTGTCGTACGGTCTTGCGTGATACCTGTCAAATGGAAATACTTGTTGTATTCTTTTGTATAAAGGGCACTACCAAACTGCATCGTTTTCAAACAGTCTTTCTTGCTCTCCTGTACATATGTGCCGGCAGCCTCATCGATCGACACACGAAGTACCGCAGAATGTTCCGCATCATTGTAACCGCCATCTACCGCCCCTTTAGTACCTGTGCTATAGATCAACAATTCGTGCTCATCCATCCAAACAGCCTTATCCGGTCTTCCCATTTCGATATCAGCACCCTCTGTTTTCAAAGCGATGGCTTCCAACTCTGTATCCTGCCAGATTGATTTTGGTGCCAGCACCCAATCCAATTTGCCACTCTCCAGATCAAGCTGTGCGATCGTGTGTATACGCTTTAATGTCAACAAAAGCTTTCCGGCGCGGTACTCCATCGCTGAAAAAAGCAGCCATTCCTTACCGGTGTGGTATTTTTCTCCCAGCAAGTCAATCAGCTTAATGCGGCGTACGATCTCACCGGTATTCATATCCATCGTAAGAATACAGTCATTATAATGCTCTCCATCGGACGAAGTCACAAGATACAACGAACTATCGTGCTGTGCTAATGCAGTACCGATCGGTTCATTCAAAATATATGTGCGATACACTCTGCCCATATAATCCATTTCATGATAACGGCACGGCTGGATCTTGCCCATGCTGTTTACAATGTTAGCTGTTCGATCTGCCAGCAGAACATGACCATTCGGCATCGGTATCATACCCATCTTATAGGTACGAAGCTGCATTGAATATCGGATCGCACCATCTGCATCAAAGACCAATGGACTAAAAGCGGCACCGTTGACTGCCAGCAGCGGCATTGCTGCGGATTTATCTCCCTCTACTTCCATCACAAGATCCTTTTGGTTTTCAGGCACTTCTGAAACAAAAATACGGATCACTCGATGCTTTACAACTTTTCCTTCTCGATCGATCAGAGACAGATCTACCGTATTGCTACGTTCGAAATACAACCCCAAGATTGCCACACGATGTCTTGTTGTATAGCTGGATTCACCAACAAAATCATTGCCATTATCTCCGAACACACGATAGCGCACCTTGTACTCCTTGGAAGAGTTGAACAGGATAAGGGCTGTCTGTTTAGCCACTCCATATGGATTTGGAATAACCAACACGTGAGAAAATGTGTACAAATGCCTGTCCAAGATCCGCTCAAAAGCGTAATCGCGCAGCTGTGCCAAAAACGCCCGCTTTGGCTCTTTTCGGTACGGCGTCATAACCTTACGGTTGTCATACTGCGCCAACTCACGCTCATACATGCGATCCATTTTGTTGAGATCGCTTTCACTCAATGTGACCTTTGTTCCTTTTCTTACTTCAACAAATAATTTTTCACGTAAGTTCATATGCTCTCCCCTTTATAATTTCATAGTCAACTGAATACGCTGTTTTTTGAGATCAACACCCATTACTTTGACATCAACGATATCTCCGACACTGACAACATCCAATGGGTGTTTGACAAATTTCTTGTCCGACATTTCGGACACATGTACCAATCCATCCTGATGAACTCCGATATCTACAAACGCACCAAAATCAATAACATTTCGAACTGTCCCCTTAAGGATCATGCCCTCTTTGAGATCTTTCATCTCTAACACATCTGTTCGAAGGATCGGTTTTGGCATTTCATCACGAGGATCTCTCGCAGGTTTCTCCAATTCCTTCAAGATATCAACCAGCGTGATCTCACCAATACCAAGCTCGTCAGCCATTTTCTTTTTGTCTTTCACACGCTTCTGCAAACTGCCGGAGGCTTTGTTCTCTGTCGGTGTTTCTTCCGTCTCACCGCTCGGCAGGTCTATCGAGCCAAAGGCTTCCGCAAAGGCTGCGCCAAAGGCTGTGTGCGTATTGCGTACAACAAACTGCTGTTTCTTTTTCTTTGGAGCGGTTTTCTTCTTGGCTAATGGGGACTGCTGTTTGGCCGCTTCCGTCTGGATCTTTTTGAGTTCTTCCGTGTCAATGCCAAGCTTATCTAATAATGCATTGGCTGCATCATAAGTCTCCGGATGAACGCTCGTTGCATCCAATGGATTTTTCCCATCCAAAATACGCATAAAACCTGCACACTGTTCAAAGGCCTTCGGTCCCAGTTTTGGTACTTTTAACAACTCTTTACGTGACGTAAACTTTCCGTTTTCTTCACGATACGTAACGATGTTCTTTGCGATCACTTTGCTGATACCGGAAATATACTCTAACAGTGAAGCGGATGCTGTATTCAGATCCACACCAACTTTATTTACACAATCTTCCACAACACCGGATAATGTTTCCCCTAACTTCTTCTGATTCATATCATGCTGATACTGTCCTACACCGATAGACTGTGGATCGATCTTCACCAACTCTGCCAGCGGATCCTGCAAACGTCTTGCGATCGACGCTGCACTTCGCTGTCCCACATCAAAATTCGGAAATTCCTCGGTGGCGAGTTTACTTGCGGAATAAACTGAAGCACCTGCTTCATTTACAATAATATACTGCACAGGTTCTTTGATCTCATGCAGCATATCCGCAATGATCATTTCCGACTCGCGGGATGCCGTTCCATTGCCGACGGAGATCAGGGAAATTCCGTATTTCTGGATCAGTTTTTTCACCTCACGTTTTGCCTCTTCGACCTTGTTCTGCGGTGCTGTCGGATAGATCACCTTCGTATCTAACACTTTACCGGTTGGGTCTACCACAGCAAGTTTACAACCGGTACGAAATGCAGGATCCCAGCCCAAAACTGTCTTACCGGCAATCGGCGGCTGCATCAAAAGCTGCTCTAGGTTTTTACCAAATACTTTGATCGCACCGTCTTCTGCCTGCTCAGTCAACTCATTACGAATCTCGCGCTCGATAGCAGGCGCGATCAAACGCTTATAACTGTCTGTCACTGCCTCTTCTAACACCGGCGTTACGATCTCATTTTCCTCTGTGATCGTCTTTTTGCATAGATACGTAAGAATACGTTCTTCCGGAGCCTCCAGTTTTACCACTAGGAATTTTTCCTTTTCACCACGATTTAACGCAAGAACACGATGACCGGCAATCTTTTTAACCGGCTCCTGATATTCATAATACATCTCATAAACAGACTGCGCCTTTTCATCCTTGGCAGTTGAGGTAAGTATACCTTCTTCCCGTGTTATATCACGGATATATTTACGATAATCTGCATTATCAGAAATCTGCTCGGCAATAATATCTCTCGCTCCTGCAATCGCATCTGCAACATCTTTCACTTCTTTTTCCTCAGATACATACTGCTCGGCAATCGTTTCTAACGGCTCTGTCACTTCTTGTGCCAAAATGATCTGCGCTAATGGCTCTAATCCCTTTTCCTTGGCGATGATCGCTCTTGTACGGCGTTTTGGACGATACGGACGATACAAGTCCTCCACGAGCACCTGTGTCTCTGCTGCAAGGATCTGCGCCTTCAATTCATCGGTCAATTTCCCTTGTTCTTCGATCGTTGCAAGAACCTGTTCCTTTTTCTCTTCCAGTGTACGCAAATAAGTTAATCGCTCACTCAGATTGCGGAGTTGTTCATCATTCAACGAACCATGTGCTTCTTTACGGTATCTGGCAATAAACGGGATCGTATTGCCCTCGTCGATCAGTTTTATGACCGCCTCTACCTGCTGCGGACGAATTTCTAACTCTGCTGCTATTTTCTTTACAATATCCATAGTATCCTACATTCCTTTCTATACGCACTTTGCCTATGCATCAAGAGTAAAATAGGCAGCCACTCGATACGCGGCTGCCCTTCTTCACCTTGAACTCTTAAATTTTCCGCGCTGACAATATTTGATGTTCTCCGTCAATTAACGAGACAATGCAAATGCATCATGAACTGCCTGTGCAGCCTCATTGACGTACTTCTCTTCTACGAGAACGCTGACACGGATCTCGGAAGTAGAAATCTGCAAAATGTTTACTCCTGCATCATACAATGCTTCAAACATCTTAGCTGCAACACCTGCATTAGACATCATTCCGGCACCGACGATAGATACTTTGGCAACGTTAGTGTTCACTGTTGTCTTCTCGCATTTCAGACTTGTGTTAGCATGTCTTTCCAATGTCTCCATTGCCGTGTCTGCCTGATCTCTGGTTACCGTAAAGCTGATGTCCTGTGTTCCGCCATGCTCTACAGACTGTAAGATCATATCTACATTGATATTGTGATTTGCTAAATGCTGGAACAGCTTAAATGCTACGCCCGGCTTATTCTCTAATCCAACTACTGAAATCTGTGCTACATTTTTATCTGTGGCTACACCACTTACTAACATTTTCTCCATTTTACTTTCCTCCTTTACTACAGTTCCTTCACTTGTATTCAAACTAGAACGTACTACCAACTGTACGCCGTATTTTTTAGCCATCTCAACAGAACGATTGTGCAATACACCGGCACCAAGACTGGCTAATTCCAACATCTCATCGTACGTGATCTCGTCTAATTTACGAGCATTTGGTACGACGCGTGGATCTGCAGTAAAGACACCATCTACATCTGTATAAATCTCGCAGGCGTCTGCATGTAATGCAGCTGCCAATGCTACTGCTGTCGTATCGGAACCACCTCTTCCGAGTGTTGTGTAATCATCAAACTTATTGATTCCCTGGAATCCTGTAATTACTACGATACGACGATTATCCAACTCATTACGGATACGCTCCGTATCAATTCTCTTCAGACGAGCATTACCATACACTTCTGTCGTATGCATCTGCACCTGAAAAGCATTCATGGAAACTGCCGGAACACCGAGAGAGTCCATGCCATTGCCATAAGTGCAACGGATGTCTGCTCACCTGTTGTAAGAAGCATATCCAACTCTCTGCGGGACGCCTTCGGATTAATATCCTTTGCCATATCCAACAAAACATCTGTCTGTTTGCCCATTGCAGAAAGAACGACTACTACCTGATTTCCTTTTTTGTAATCTTCAATACAACGCTTCGCCACATTAAAGATCCGCTCTTTGTTGGCAACGGAAGTACCACCAAATTTCTTAACAATTAACATATCTATCCTCTTTTCTGCTCATATTACTGAGCGGCTTATTATTTCGTCTCCGGAACACGGATCTTATTGATCACATTGCCGAGTGAATCTGCTGCTGATGCATAAGCTCCCTCTGTGATCTCTCCCGTAATAAATGCATATTCGTCCGCATATCCGGCATCAATCTCTGTCACATCGCCAAACGCTTCTTTGACCTTAGCTGCATTCTGTGACTTATCTCCACGCAAACGCACGAAGAAGCTGCTCTTGCTCTCCTCAAAAGGCTCTAAAGCGATCTTCTCGGCACTCCACTGTACCTCAACGCATTTTCCTATGTTTTTAGCGACTTCCATAACATCGGAAACGACCGCACTGGCTGTTGCCAGCTTGCCGGCGCCCTGTCCATAGAACATGACATCTCCAACCATATTTCCTTTTACTAAAATAGCGTTAAATACATCGTCTACGCTATATAATGGGTTCTCCGGATAGATCAGCACCGGTGCAACTTTTGCGCTGATGCGATCTCCATCTTTCTTGCTGGAACCAAAAATTTTTACTTTGGCCCCGATCTTACCGGCATATACGATATCACGGTCTGTGATCTTGGTAATTCCCTCTGTATAAACATCGTTAAAATCCAGTGTCTTGCCATAAGCAAGAGAAGTTAAGATTGCGATCTTGCGGCAGGCATCATATCCTTCCACATCTGCAGTCGGATCTGCCTCTGCATAACCAAGCTGCTGCGCCTCTTTGAGCACTGTGTCAAAATCAGCTCCCTTATTGGTCATCTCTGTCAAAATAAAGTTCGTTGTACCGTTTAAGATACCGGAAATCTCCAATATCTCATCCGGATTCAAAGAACTCTGCAGTGGGCGGATAATCGGAATACCACCACCAACACTGGCCTCAAACAAGAAACTTACATTGTGGTCTTTTGCTATCTGAATAAGCTCCGGTCCAAAATCAGCCACCAACGCTTTGTTGGATGTGCAAACACTCTTCCCGGCCTCCAAACTAGCCTTTACAAACTCATAGGCAGGGTGTAATCCTCCCATCGTTTCTACAACCACATGAACCTCCGGATCATTTTTGATCACTTCAAAATCATGTACCAGCACTTCCTCTACCGGATCTCCCGGAAAATCTCTCAAGTCCAGCACATATTTTGTACAGATCTCATCCCCGATGCGTTTTGCGATCATCGCATTGTTCTCGCGAATAATATCAAAAACACCGGATCCGACTGTTCCGTAGCCTAACACACTTACGTTAATCATAGTTTCCTCCATTTCTCTGCCAATGTATTTTTATTTATGTCAGATGCCCCCTTACAAAAAGGAGCATAGAGCACACTGCTCATTTACTTTGTGATCCATGCTAAATATGCATTGATAAACGGATCCAGATTGCCATCCAAAACGTCTTGCACATTACCGATCTCAGCACCGGTACGATGATCTTTGACCATGGTATACGGCTGCAGCACATAGGAACGGATCTGGCTTCCCCAGCCAATCTCTTTGGATTCGCCTCGGATACCGCTCGCCTTTTCCAACTGCTCCTGCTGTTTTAAAATATACAGCTTTGCCTTGAGCATCTGCATTGCCTTATCCTTATTCATATGCTGTGAACGTTCATTTTGGCACTGTACCACGATCCCTGTCGGGAAATGGGTAATTCTAATTGCAGAAGAAGTCTTATTGATATGCTGACCACCCGCTCCACTGGAACGATATGTATCGATACGAATATCATCATCTGCGATCTCAACATCAAGATCTTCTTCGATATCCGGCATGACATCACAGGATACAAAGGATGTCTGCCGTTTGCCGGCTGCATTAAACGGTGAGATTCTCACCAAACGGTGCACTCCATGCTCTGATTTCAGATAACCATACGCATTTGCGCCATTGATCTGCAGCGTAACTGATTTATAACCCGCTTCATCACCATCCAGAAAATCCAGCATTTCAACTTCAAATCCATGCTTTTCTGCAAAGCGCTGATACATACGGCACAACATACTTGCCCAGTCGCAACTTTCTGTTCCACCGGCACCGGCATGAAGCGTTAATATTGCATTGTCTTTGTCGTATTCTCCACTCAAAAGTGTTTCAATACGCAGGGATTCATATTCCTGCTCAAATTGCTGCAGTGAATCTTCTACTTCCTCCAACACGCTGACATCATTTTCTTCCTCCGCGATCTCAATCAACATCAAAATATCATCGCGGGCGCTCTCCAATGACTCATAGCGTTCTATCACGGATTTCAGCTTTTTGGACTCCTGCACGATCTTGGCAGAATGTTCCGGGTCATCCCAAAATCCCGGATCTTCCATTGTCTTGTCCAGTTCTTCCACTCGATCTCGTTTATTAGCGAGGTCAAAGTGAATTCCCCATTTCAAGCAGTGGCTGTTCATAGTTTGCAAGCGTCATTTTGACTCTGTCAAACTCTACCATACCAACTCACCTCTTTCTATATTTTATCAATTATATCCTTCCGGCTCACGATCCGTGAATCGGAAGGCACTATAATACTTATTATGCACGGCGTCCGCAGCACTGTTTGTACTTACGTCCGGAACCGCATGGGCACGGATCGTTTGGCTGTACCTTCTTGGTTGTACGGCGCTTTGGCTGTGCCGGCTGAGACTCATCCTTATTCGTTCCGGTAACCTTAGCAACCTGCTCACGCTCTACTTTCTGCTCGATCTTGATATGTGTGAGCGCTTTTACAGTCTCCTCTGTGATCGAATCAATCATTGCATTGAACATATCAAATCCGGCGAATTTGTATTCCACAACCGGATCTCTCTGTCCATATGCCTGTAATCCGATACCTTCACGAAGCTGATCCATATCATCGATATGATCCATCCACTTTCTGTCAATACCTTAAGAAGGATTACTCGCTCGATTTCTCTTATCTGCTCAGCCTCTGGGAAGAGTGCCTCTTTATCCTCATAGAGTTTAACAGCCTTTTCCTTAAGATCATGTATTAATTCATTCTTATTCTTAATATTCTCTCTGTATTCCACTCTCTCAATAGGAATAGTTGGAAGAAGAAGCTCATTAATCTCATCATAATCCCATTCGTTAGCATCTTTATCTTCACTTACACAGCGGTTAACTACATTCTCTACATAATCAGTTATCATCTTCATGATAGAATTACGCATGCTTTCCCCATCAAGAACTCTTCTACGTTCTGCGTACATAATCTCTCTCTGCTCATTCATAACCTGATCATATTCAAGAAGATGGCTTCTGATACCAAATTATTAGTCTCAATCTTCTTCTGAGCTGTCTCTATAGCCTTGCTTAACATCTTATGCTCAATCTGCTCATCCTCAGATACCCCAAGACTGTTGAATATATTCATAAGTCTTTCCTGTGCAAACAGCCTCATAAGATCATCTTCAAGAGAAATGTAGAATCTTGATTCACCAGGATCTCCCTGTCGTCCAGAACGTCCACGTAACTGGTTATCAATTCTACGAGA